>Ga0325411_1003008_pt1 | contig 19004 bp, 19 predicted proteins | sample PopdelMetagenome_13_FD_206181 | JGI IMG/M metagenome (GOLD analysis project Ga0325411, IMG submission 206181) | Populus deltoides microbial communities from Bellville, Georgia, United States - Xylem-PdIQD-R4 | ecosystem: Host-associated > Plants > Phyllosphere > Stem > Wood/Secondary xylem...
AATTAATTTGAAACATGAATGAAACAAGAAATCAGGTCAAAAGATAGTTTGACTTAACAATACCATAAAATTCCTTATAATCTAAATATATATTTTTTTAGAACCCGCCACTTATTTCTACCAGTAAACTAGTAACTGTCAAGAGTTCTTGATATTTGAGTGGCAAATGTCGTGGCTGATAAAGATTAGAAAATGAAGGTTTTGTAGTAAATTGAACTTGAAAAGGTGTTCGATGAGTTTGCTATTTTTCATGTTGGCGAAACATGTGGAGAGATGCTAAGGACTTGCCTAAGTTATCACTAGAAAGCAAAGCTAAGGAAATACCAGCTTAATTACACTCGAGAAGAAAGTCAACAAATCAAGTCTGGGCCGTTTAGAGTAAAAAAGAAACAATTTTTCTCTGGTTTTGCCCTTTGGTGCTGGAAATGTTCATTCGATTGTCTTCAGTGCGGACAATCGGATATCATGATTCTATGACACCGCATTTTGGCAGTTGGCAATTACATGAAGACAGCGTCCCTTGTTAGGTTGTTGGTGGAGATTTGATGTGAAAACGTTGCTGGTTCTCAAATGTTGAGCCTTTTCCATTTAATCATGTTTTCAGTGCACCCAAACTTGTTGATTTTTAGTAATTAAATTTTAACAGGCCTTAATTTTGTCACAACTGTGCGAGTCCTGCATTTGCCCCTGTTGTCCTCTTGTGTTTTCTGCTAAGATTACGTAATCTCATCCTTTGTTGCCCTGCTTGATTATATTTTTCTTCGTTTCACATGAGCATTCAAAGTAAAACCTGTTTATGCCCTTCCCTTGTCTGAACCGTGTGACAACCTGTTCAGTATAGATTACCAGGCAATAAAGCTATGCCTTGGAACGTGTGGAGGACACCATACCAACCTAAACCATTCAACTCTGTAATTTTTATCCCTTGATGATTCCCACATGCTTTCTATAAATGAACTTTCCTGTAGGAGCAATTTTCCAGTGAATGCAGTCACTCTCTGCACAAGGATTGAACTTTGAATTCTGATTATCATACACCTTTTTACAGAAAAACTTTCTTTTATTTTCTCTGAAATGTATTACAATAATGAGCACTTCTATAGCTCGTTTTTTATGTCGCACCTGTGCCTAACGTGTCTTGCATACTTCAAATTTGAAAATCATTATCATGCTGATGGTGTTTGTTTCTGTATACTATGCGCTGGATCTCTAAATAACAGAGAGTGTCTGATACTATTTAATTTTCATCCTGTGCTGGATTTAATTTTATGTTGTCTTCGAGCTTGTTGGCAGCTGAATAGTATCTTCCTGGTCTAACCTGGCAGGTGGCTGTAATTGCACCTAATGCCCCTGCTTTATACGAAACATATTTTGGAGTTCCAATGGCAGGAGCTGCTGTAAACTGCGTTAATATACGTTTAAATGCTGAAACTGTTGTTTTCCTTCTGGGTCATTCAAAATCTGAAGCTGTAATGGTGGACCAAGAGTTTTTTACTCTGGTCGAGGAAGCATTAAAAATCTGGGCAGGACATGAAAATAATTTTAAACCTTCATTATTGGCTGTCATAGGTGATAAAAGCTGTGATCCAAAGTCTCTAACGTTTGCTTTAGGCAGAGGAGCCATAGAATATAAGAATTTCCTCGAAAGTGGTGACCCCAGAGGACGAGTGGCAGAGCATTGCTTTGGGTTATACTTCTGGAACAACAGCCAGCCCCAAAGGAGTGTTACTGAACCACCGTGGAGCATGTCTCATGTCCTTGAGTAATCCTATTATTTGGAGGACGAATGAAGGGGCTGTATATCTGTGGACTCTACCGATGTTCCATTGCAATGGTTGGTGTTTTACTTGGACACTTGCTGCCATTTGCGGGACAGGTATATGCCCTTGACAGGTAATTTTGTGCTCTTTGTAACCCTGTTTTTCTTTGCTTGAGTACATGAAGGGAGATTTTCTGAGGTTGTTGTACAACCACTTGCACATGCGTGCTGATCTTGACTTAAAAATAGCTAATTTCATTTACTTGGATGGCCTATTGTGTGTAGTCAAGCGTTTATACATAGATAAACCCAAAGTGTTGGTTTTGTCGATTCTCTTTAGAAGGTCTGGTTCTGTAGTTAAATTCAGCAATAATTTAACAGTGAGTTGAGAGCTATATTTGGAAAAGAAGTCAGCTTGCAGGTCTTGGATGATATGAGGTCCTGATTTTTCCAGTGCACCTTTGTAAATTAGACTTGTTTACAGGATTCTTCTGCAGTATTCTGCCCTGAACAGTGCCTTCGTAGATTATACTTATTTTACAAATTCCTCGTGCAGTATTTTATACTGATTAGTGCCGTTGTAGAATTGACTTATTTGCAGAATTCTTGTGCAACCTGCACTGAACAATCGTTATGGATAATTACAAAATGATCACTTGTTTTCTACAGCTAACAGCGAAGGCAATCTTTTCAGCCATAGCAAATGCTGGTGTCAGTCACTTCCGTGCTGCACCTGTGATACTTATACCATAATCAATGCTTCCAAGGAGGAGACTACCCTTCCTCTGCCCCGTTTGGTGCATGTAATGACAGCTGGCGCTGCCCCTCCCCCTTCTGTACCCTTCGCCATGTCAGAAGAAGATCATGAAACCCGTCCCCGCAGATGGAAAAACCATGGGAGAAATTGTGATGAGAGGCAATTTAGTGATGAAGGGCTCTACTTAAAGAACCCAAAAGCCACCAAGGAAGCTTTTGCAGATGGATGGTTTCATTCCGGGGATCTTGGTGCAAAGAACCCCGATGGATATGTAGAAATTAAGGACAGATCAAAGGACATCATCATCTATGGAGGTGAGAACATAAGTAGCTTGGAGGTGGAAAATGTATTGTATCGGTGGTGGCTCGGCCAGATGAGAGCTGGGGCGAGTCACCTTGCGCAGATGCCTGCTTCCTGGGTTTCAAAATCTCGTGTTTGGACCCCTGCCAAAAACAGCGACAGGGAAGATTCGGAAGCATCTCCTCAGGGCCAAGGCAAAAGAGATGGGACGTATCAAGGCGAGCAAGTTATAGCTGGTGACAAGGCTTTTCTGGCTGTTGAACAATTCGTGCTATAGTACTAAAGCTTGGACTTGAAAAGTCTACTGGAAATAAGTTCTTCTATGGTCTCTCCCCTTTGTTAAATGGACACACCCATCTTTGAGAGGCTTGAGCCTTAAATGATTTATGACTATTTTTACAATATAAGATTTAAATCGAGGATCCCAGGGGCCTGGGGGATTCAAGTCCGCAAACTTGCATATAGAACAGATGGAATGCTTCCACTTCAAAGAATTTTTCCAAAGCAGAAGTGATGTTATATTTTTTATGCTTGTGGACACTGTTTCTGTCCATCGACCATGTGGAGCCTTTATGTTCCAGTGGACATGAAATTTTTTCAGTCCATACGTGGCCCAGAAGAGTAATGTTATTCAAGTCAAGGGAATTATCCATTCCAAGTAGCATTGGCATAAAGATGGTGGGCTACTCAATTCAATTCAAATAACCATAACAACAATTCAAAAACCCTTAACAACCATGGAAGTCTACAGTTGACAGTTGATCTGATTTGATAGAAGAAGTCGATATTAATTGAGAAATCCTTTCCTTGGGGAAGTGAATAGGTGTTCCTCTGCCCAAAATGCGATGCAGGTCGAAGGCCCATAAAGGCTAAGATGATGTGATGTGGATAGATTAAGGCCCAGAATGCGACGAGTGCTCCCGAGGTCTTAACGTTCTTCAATCTACGCAGGAGGGCGGGCAATCCATCAATATTCCATGTCATGAAGGTCCACTAGGTAAGTCGAGTCACAGATAGTGCCATAAATAGTTTGGATTAAGACAGGGGCATAGATAGAAGTTTACGTGTAAACTTGTTTAAGGAACATGAATTTGTGAAGACAAGTAAACAGAACAGATAAGGTGAGGAGAGTTACGAATTGGTTGGCTGGAGAGGCTGCAATAAGTATAACAACGTCAGTGATGGTGTTTGCAAGGCAAGGGATAAGAATGTTATATCCAATCAACATCTCCATCCATGCAAAACTGTTTCAAGTCTCTAAAGCAGCCTTATCATCCAGAGATGTTGGTCTCCTATCCTTTATTATTATTTTTTTCCTTCTCTTTCTGTGTTTGCCAGATAGATCATTCGTTCATTCTCATCCCCTCCATGTTGCAAGTGGACGTGGGTCCGTATTATGGATGATCCAGTTAGGCCGATCCGGGGCGTCGGCCCCATCTCCAGCCAAGCACCTCCTCTTTTTCTTATTTTTGCATATTGATTGAAATTTCTGTTGTCAAGCTAAGAATCTGTGAAAGTCTTATCTTCGATATGGCAAACGGTTGAATCCCAATACATAAGGAAATTTACATCCTTTTAGCCGCAGAAATAACTTTTTAAGCTCTCATATAAATCATATATTAGAACGTTTTTTAATGGTTTAAGTTATTAGATTGAGATGATTTTTTGATATGATATCAGAGTTTTATTAACCAAGTGGTCACGAGTTCAAATCTCACCATTCTCATTTATTTGATAAAAATTAAGCACAAAATAATGTGAGTCTGTGCAAATTTCAAGTTATTTAACTTTGTTATTATTGTCTTTATTTTAAAGTGATTAATTTAATACATATATATATATATATATATATATAAAATAAAAGATGGTAAATCTCTATATTACAACCCACTTAAATTTAGTAAAATTCGAATAGAGATCTTTATCTAGAGGTTTACTTCCAAAATAATCAGGTCTCATATTAAAAAACCCCACTATTCTATTTAGAAAATAATATAAAATTAAATATCACTATAGCTTTACCTAATTAAGCTTGACTGGCTAAAATTTAATTATTTAATTTAATAGGTTGAATTCAAAGATCACATCATGTATCTTCTCCTTTCATGACATGATGTGGTCCAGTTTTTCATTGAATTGGATTTAATTGTTAATGTGTAAGAGCATCGTCTAAGAGGCTAGAGCACCCCTAATAGTAAAAAATAAAATAAAAATTAGTAGTATAATTACTTGCATATATATATATATATAACCTAAGAAACGTAGAAATGAAAGACATATACTGGCATGGAAAATCAGGACTTGGCAGGTAATTTGCCGTACTTCAAATAATGGAGTGCGGTATTCAAGTAAGAACACGGAGATCATAAAAAAAAAAAAAAGAATAAAAAAGGGTAAGGCCATGGGGAACCCTTGGAAGTATGCTGACATCGACTCCATGATTCCGTTTCAGTTCAAACATCAAGATCAACAAAAACGAAAAACAAGATAAAACGAAAGAAGAAAAAAGCTCACAAATTGAAGTCCCAGAAACCCACCCGAAAGTGTGATAAATATTACGCGTTGATGGGTTTAGCACTCAATATATAGACAGACAAATTAAGTGATGGTGGCACAGCTAGCTAGCTGGGTGCGTTTCTTTGGCAAATCCCTCAAGGTCTGTATAAGAGTTTGTGATTCTACTCTCCAAAACCTAGTTTTGTGTAAAGGATAATATTTGATGTAACATGATGGGCGGGCATTCATTCTACATACCGGATTTTTTTCTCTTTTTCTTTTTTTTTGTTTTTTCCTTCAAAATTTTTATGTTTTATTTTCTTTTGTTGCACGCCAGGGGAATGTTTGAATTAATTACTGATCAAACTACAAGCTCAATAGAAAGATAAGCTCGGTTCAAATCTTAGTGTTGTTCGTGTCAAAGACGTCGAAGGACGACCTTCTCTAAATGGGGTGTCAAGACTCATACTTGAAGTAGTTGAAAAAGAGGGGCCATTAAAATACATAATTTCTTACCTTTTGGAATTTGGGTTTGCTCAAAGTCCTCCTGATTTAACTACTATCTATCCATGATACATTGCCCCCTCCATTTTGCTATGTATACACAGACTTTCTGCACTCCTCTTTTTGTTTAATAGTTGTGCAGTCCAGATATTAGTTTGAAAAGCTAGCTGGAAGCAAGCGGATATATGATCTCTCTCCAATCCACAGCGGTTTTTGGCTTTTAAAAAGTCGTGCCGAGACATGTTTTCTCCGAGTAAAAATTAAGCTTATTTCTTCCTTGACTCCTCATAGTGTCAAGTGAATTTAACATTTCATAGAGGCGTGGCATATTTAATATCCAAACAACACCCAGGCAAACCTTAACAATGCATCTAATTAATTAATCTCTGATCTAAATATTATAGTTCATTGTACGAGGATAGATTCCATAATCAATTTTTATTTGGACAACATAACGCCAGTATATAGACACGACTAAACTCGTGGAATCTAATCGCCACCCGTTATTGTCTTGTGTGGAAGCCAATCTTGAAGCCCGAAATAAAAATTCCAATTCAAATACAGAACTATATTTAGTATTTAGCTTCCTGCATGTCTTACTCCCCATAAAAGTGTTTTTTTTTTTTAAAAAAAAGTAATCCATATATTAATTAGGTGTTTACGTAGCTGATAATGAGATATTGAATATATTGATGAATCCACCAATTATTCGAGCTATGGTTATGGCGTAACATCAGAAATCGCAGTTAGTTATAGGATGTCGTCATTACAATTATTAGGAGGGATACCTTTATTTGGTGCTCTATTTCTCTCTTATCCTATAATCTGGTGGTTGAACCATGCCAAATTCAAAGGAATAATTAACTTAATAATGGATTATAGAGCTTAATTCAATTGGGATATGATTAGCTAAGTAATTATTCTCCTATGCACATGCTTCTGGTCCAGGGAATCACAAAATGCAAGGAAAAATAATAAAAACAGTATATTTTAGTCCCTATAGAATCAACAATATTCATTTGGATCCTTATAGTTTTAAGATTTTCAATACTGATGATATATTTTTCAAGAGTTTCAACATGTTCCCTTTGCCACATGTGGTAACTAAAAGAATTCTAGTTTTTTTTCTAGCATATTATTATTATTATTATTATTATTTACATCTCCCCACAAAAAAAAGATCATATATATGCACGATATCGCTCCACAAAAATCCTTTAAAAATTAAAAAAATCTCAACATAAAATGAATAGTACTTGACATTAGCCATTTAAAATGAAGGGACACATATTGGAACTATTTGGAAACTCGAAGGCTGAAATTAAATTTTTTAACTTGCAAAGCTCAAGTAGAGCATAGCAGCATCCATGATGAGAGATATTGTATCATATCTTATCCGCCGTATATCTACGTATAAACTTCCATATCCATATAATATTATGTTATCCAATAAACAATGCATGAAGACAAAAGAAGCTTATAAATATTCCCAGAATATTAAAATAATAATAATAATAAAGAAACTTAAGAGTAGTTCTGTTTCAAACGGCAGCTAGCCAAGACGTACGAAATTGCTATTCATATATCCAAATTCTTTCGATTTATATCTGAAAAACATAAACCTGAATCCCTCATGATAATAAATAAATAAAATAAAATATAGACACTCCAGGGTAAAATACCATATACAAAAACAGTTCACAGGATGAAAAACTGTCAGTGACAGTATAAAGTTTCTTGTTTCATCTATGATATATTGGAAAGTATTTATAAGTCACGAGATTGCTTTGTTTTAATTAGTCAGTGCTCCCAAAGAAATATCATGCATGTGTTTGAAAATTTAGACAATATACGTGTGCAGTCCTACTCGGAAAAAAAAAACTCAGATTTGCCAAACCGGAGACCAAATTACTCTGCAATTTGTAGAGTGCTTTCAGTTTCAATGTCTAATTAACGCTGGCCCTTTCATTTGTTTGGACAGAGGTCGAGGATTTTTATTGGTTATATAAAAGCAATTCTTTCTACTAAACCACAAATCTATCCCTCTCAGAATTTGAACACCTTCGGTTTTTATTGGTTAAAACTAAGTTCGAAAACAATATAAAGGTTATGAAAAGCTACAGGTTGTCTACTTAATAAATATATATAACCTGTATCTGTTAATTTCTTTATTTTCTTAATATATATGAAAAATAAAAAATAAGAATAGAACAACTGGGGATAGCAACATTCTACATTTAGTGCAGCTAACGTGACAATAACATATGAAGACATTATCATCGATCTGAAAGAGATTCTCTGATCCGTGATCACATCTTTCAAATATTATAGGTTTTTTTTTTTTTATTATTATCATTTCCATTGGTCATGCTAGGTTATGGCTAATAATATTGTTAAAAGCAGTGTTTCTGATCAGTAGTCGTCCAGGTGAGCTTAGGCAGTAGTGACCACCAAAGTGCCAGCTGCGTGCTCTACTAACCAACTCACAGATACAGTCCCTCTCCATGCAGTACTGTGTTTGAGTTTAGCTTCATTTGTTATAACATCTTGACGTGGAAACCTAATCAAGAAATGTATAGCCATTAATGTCTCTCGCTTTCAAACGCAACCTTCCTCTATATAAGCCCCCCTCCTCTTAACCCAGCTATTCTACAACTACAACATCACATATTTCTCCCAAACATGGCTGACAAAATCAACACACTCCCATTTCTCTTGTTTCTTCTTTGCTTATCCAATCACATAGTAGAATCCCGGGAACCTTTCGCTTGTGACCCTAAACTTGGGCTAACAAGAAGCTTGAAGTTCTGCAGGGTTAATTTGCCAATACATGTGAGAGTGAGGGATTTGATTGGGAGGTTGACATTGCAAGAGAAGATTAGGTTGTTGGTCAACAACGCTGCTGCCGTGCCTAGGCTTGGCATTCAAGGGTACGAATGGTGGTCTGAGGCTCTTCATGGTGTGTCCAATGTGGGGCCAGGGACCAAGTTTGGTGGGGCCTTTCCTGGGGCCACTGCCTTCCCTCAGGTTATCACCACTGCTGCTTCCTTCAATGAGTCTTTGTGGGAGGAAATCGGACGGGTGAGAATCCTTGAAAATTTTCTTCTTTTACTATACATGCCTGCCTTATACTATTATATTGCTTCTTGGTGTAAGAAGTTTATGGCCATTTTTTTTTTTAAAATGTCCCTCTGAACTTTAGTGAAAAAGCGAATATCCCATGAACTACAAAAAAACAACAAAAAAAAAAAACTGATTTTATATTTTGGGTCTTTTGAATGTGTCATTTTCATTACGACTTTGTTGAAAAATTAACGAAAATACCCATAAAAATCCTCCCCGATTTCTACATCCTTTTCTCTATCAACTTAGAAAAATCTTGGCTAATAACCAAATGAGAGAAATTAGAAGGATTTAATTATATGGGTTTTTTCCATTAATTTCTCAACGAAATGATCCTAAGATAATGGGAAAACTCAAAAAATCATATTGCTTAAAATGATAAATTTTAGTTCATTGCAGTATAAGTTTTAATTTTCACTCAAATTCAAGAGAGTGATTGACAATTTAACCAAATTAAGTCTATATTTCTTTTATAAGGACGTTCACTCTACTTTCTACTTGGGATACACAACTTGACAACATGACCCCAATATTAGCATATTCACATCCTCGGTCACAATCCAAAAGCCTAATCTCTTGTGTATGATCACCAAAACAACGCGTGTTCGGCCTCAATAAATGTTCTTCCTTCGAAACAAAAATATTGACTCGAATCCGATCCTTAAACTTGCTAGCTTTAAAAAAGCACAAGCATTGATTAATTTAACGACTACTTTTTCTTTAACAATATTCTACGGCTACTTTTTTAACAATTACTAGTAAAGTTTGTTTCGATGCCCGCCACGCCAATATGGCATTGATATTACAAGACGGGAGACAAAAAAACCGAAAGCTATTTTTGGCTACCACTATCGCATCCGTGTAAAGGGAGAGTGACTTAAGCATGGGCAGCTTACACACCCCATGCCTAGTGCGCACGACAGCCCCTAGGTCCACTTTTTAAGTTTTGAGACCCTCCATTAATGCACTACTGTCTCTTCGCAGCTTTTGCTTCTAGCTAGTTACATAGAAAAAAAAGGTGTTAAATTGTTTAAGAGGCTGGTTCTGATTCACTGTGGTTCTAGAAGTAGGTGGGGAGAAAGTGAAGCCAATTGCAAGGATCTAGCTAATCTTCACTTGGCCTCGGTTAAAAATGATGGAGAAAAAACAATTTACTCACTCTAGTCAAGTCACAAATAGCGTTCTGAAGGGCTGGTTTGAGGGAAAGAATGCAAAAGAGAGTAATGGAGTGAAACTTTGTGCCTAATATTCTCTAATTAATTGTAGTTAGTCCATGAAAACTCCACGACACCAACCTCGGCCTGTCCCTCTCTACCATGATGCTAAACTTAGTCTTAATTCATAGCAACATTTAAATTTTACACGTTTTGTAGAGGTTTATCAACGTGTTATTGAGGTGTGAAGTACTGTCAATTGTGGCAAGGTTTTCTTTCTTTCTTTCTTTCCTATCCTTTTTTATCCCCGTTATTGAATTTATACGTACCTTCTACTTAGAAAATCCTTCAAATCAACCATTGCAAACAATACCAACAAGAAGAAGACATGGTTATAAAATGTTTAAAGCATGATACACCATAAATTAATTAAAACGTCCAAATCAGATTTTCTAGCATGAGAGTTTGGTCCCTCACACGTGAATGGATGCTTTTTCGTTGCTCATCCGAGGCCACCTTCCAAAATCTTGCTTGCACAATTCAATGAGACTAGCTTTGGGTCCCACGCGTCTAGAAGGGAATATCTGATCTCATGTGTACACTTCACCTTACCCCTTTTTTTCTTAGAAATTTTAAAATATGGAATCTTTGGCCTTCTCTCCCTTCGATTGTCACTTTGTACATATTAATTTTATCACTTGTGTGGAGCTGAGAAATGCCGTCGCTGGCGCTAATCATATAGCGTTGATAGTTGGGGAGATTGCAAGCAAATTTCAATCCAAGCATTGATTAATTTGTTGAGACTGTCGTCCAATTAAAGACGGTTATATATTTAAGGTCCGCATTTAATCATCCTTTTAAGAATGAAAAATTATCTAATAAGAAAACAATCAATCATTTGAGCATTTAGAATTTTCATTTAATGACTATAAGATGTTATCGTCCAGGTGGTGTCTGATGAAGCAAGGGCAATGTACAATGGAGGGATGGCTGGCTTGACATATTGGAGTCCAAATGTTAATGTCTTCCGTGATCCCAGGTGGGGTAGAGGGCAGGAAACTCCCGGTGAAGACCCTGTTGTAGCAGGAAAATATGCTGCCAGCTATGTTAGAGGGCTTCAAGGTAATAATGGTATCAGACTAAAAGTTGCTGCCTGCTGCAAACACTACACTGCCTATGATCTTGATAATTGGAATGGAGTGGACCGGTACCACTTCAATGCTAGAGTAAGCCATTTTTACCTGCGCCTCGCCATTAATAATTCGCAAAATTACTCAGAATCTGTCATCTAATCACCTGATTTTAATTAGGACAAGCTCCTTTGATTCAAGGAGTAGTTCAGATTATCTAGCTAATTGAACTATCAGTTTCCATGTGCAAGGTGTGAGAATGTTTTCTAGATTGCTTGCACGGAACAGGGAGATTGGTAAAACAGTTTATTCATGTGATCAGGACCACTCTATAATCACGAGTAAAAGTAGTGTGGAGCTAAATCTTTTGTTTAGCAACCATAGCCAATATCACGGGCACAACTTAGCCGTGAATTCGGCGTCCTTCCATGACCAGGACACTGAATGGGATATCTGTAAGATCAGCTGAGATTTTGGTCTCCCCTTTTTCGGGTTTGCGTAGTTGAAATTGTTTGTCATGACTCTTACATGAGGCTTTTGCTCACCTACAGGTGCTATAATCCTTAGAATTATCAAACGAATGTGACGTTGTTGTTGCGTTGAGATCTTCTTCGCTAACATTATAAGCAACGTAACATTCTTGTCGTACATGCACTAGAATAGTAATTTTTTTGTTCGTGCACGAGCCCTAATTTTTCTGCGATAATCCGTGTAGGTAAGCAAGCAAGATTTGGAAGACACGTATAATGTGCCATTCAAGTCCTGTGTGGTGGCAGGAAAAGTGGCCAGTGTAATGTGCTCTTACAATCAAGTCAATGGAAAGCCCACCTGTGCTGATCCTTACCTCCTCAAGAACACCATCCGTGGTGAATGGGGCCTTAATGGGTGAGTTGCATCATCCTCCCTTGGGTCCTGGATTATTATGTGGTAAATGGTTTTGTGATTTTGATGGGCTTCTGATCTAATTATGTTGATGGGCCTAAACAGATACATTGTATCAGACTGTGACTCTGTTGGGGTTCTATTTGATACCCAACACTACACTGCCACGCCAGAAGAAGCAGCTGCGTCCACTATTAGAGCAGGCCTGGATCTGGACTGCGGCCCATTCTTGGCCATCCATACCGAAAATGCTGTAAAGGGAGGATTGTTAAAGGAAGAAGATGTAAACATGGCCTTGGCCAATACAATAACTGTCCAAATGAGACTCGGCATGTTTGATGGAGAGCCATCAGCCCAGCCATTTGGTAACTTGGGCCCGAGAGATGTTTGCACTCCAGCCCACCAAGAATTGGCCCTACAGGCGGCCCGACAAGGAATTGTTTTGCTTCAAAATCGCGGGCGGACCTTGCCTTTGTCAAGAACCCTTCAAACTGTAGCAGTAATTGGGCCCAATTCTGATGTTACTGTTACCATGATAGGAAATTATGCTGGTATGTCCACGAGTTGCATTTTATTTTATTGGCTATCAAATTTTAAGTTCAGTTCATAATAAAAAAACATTTTTTTTTAACGGTTATCAAATCTTAAGTTCATTTTACAAGAGGAAAATCTAATCTTTGCCTTGTAATGCAGGTGTTGCATGTGGTTACACCACTCCTCTTCAAGGGATTCGTAGATATGCTAAGACCGTTCATCTATCTGGATGTAATGATGTGTTCTGCAATGGGAACCAACAATTTAATGCAGCAGAGGTTGCGGCCAGGCATGCTGATGCAACTATTCTTGTAATGGGACTTGATCAATCTATAGAAGCAGAATTTAGGGATAGGAAAGGGCTTCTCTTACCTGGATACCAGCAAGAGCTTGTATCGAGAGTGGCCAGGGCATCAAGAGGTCCAACTATATTGGTGCTGATGAGTGGCGGTCCAATTGATGTCTCGTTCGCTAAGAATGATCCTCGTATCGGTGCTATACTGTGGGTTGGTTATCCTGGTCAAGCTGGTGGTGCCGCCATTGCTGATGTTTTGTTTGGAACAGCTAATCCAGGTGTGTGTGTGTGTGTTAGATATATCTCCAAATTAATTGAACATTAATGCTGAGCTAGGACCATTTGGTAAGAGCATTCAAGATGAGTGCTAATGTGCTTGTGATTTTGTTTTTCCAGGAGGGAAGCTGCCAATGACATGGTATCCACACGACTACCTTGCAAAGGTGCCAATGACAAACATGGGAATGAGAGCAGACCCGTCAAGGGGTTATCCTGGTAGAACCTACAGATTCTACAAGGGGCCCGTCGTGTTCCCCTTCGGCCATGGAATGAGTTACACCACGTTTGCTCACTCTCTAGTCCAAGCCCCACGAGAAGTTTCAGTGCCACTCGCAAGTCTCCATGTCTCGCGAAACACTACAGGCGCAAGCAACGCAATCAGGGTCTCGCACGCAAATTGCGAGGCACTCGCATTAGGAGTTCACATTGATGTGAAGAACACTGGAGATATGGACGGAACTCACACACTTCTTGTGTTCTCTAGTCCGCCGGGAGGAAAATGGTCAACACAGAAGCAATTGATTGGCTTTGAGAAGGTTCATTTAGTAACAGGGTCTCAAAAACGAGTCAAGATTGACATTCATGTGTGTAAGCACTTGAGTGTCGTGGACCGATTCGGAATTCGAAGAATTCCGAATGGTGAACATTATCTTTACATTGGAGATCTCAAGCATTCGATTTCACTCCAATCAAATTTGGAGGAGATCAAGTCCTAAAACCAACAGCAACTGTAAGATACAAACACACAACAGAGTGCTATTGTGATGCAAATACTAAATAGGCGTCGATTCCCTGTCCATAAGCTTGCCGAAGGATATATATATATAACCGAGTGAAACAAATATGGGTCAAGGTAAGCCATCAACATAACCAGCCAAAAAATAGGCTGCGTTGCTGTCTTTCTCTTTTCCACAACTATGTCCATGTATGATTGTAATATATTTATGAAATTAAAAGCTGTTCTTAGTAAGGGAATGGCTTTTGTTACGGTTAGCACAGCCTCACCGATTTTTTACATATGAAATAACTGAAATGACCTTGCTTTATTTTTTCTACCAGGTAAATATTCGTAGTTGCAAAATATAAGGGCCGTATTTCTACTTTCTTTAAAAAAAAAAAAAAAAACTCACGAAACCGTCTGTCCCTTTCTCGGCCTCATCCTCTGCTCATGCTTTCTTCCCCAAAACTCCTTTCCAAAAGCCATGGCTGTTCACCTTTGCTAACCACGGTAAGGAAGAACCGAACATAAACAAATATTTTTACTGGGAATCTCTTAAATTCAAACAACCAAGAAAAATAAATCAGGAATCTCTTAAATTTAACCAGGACAGGCTGGGTCTGTTTTAATAACAGATGGGTTTCTTCGTGTAGTGTGGCGATTTCAATTAGAAGTGTGGATGATAATTTTTTTTTGAAAAAGGATTGATGATATGGGTTGTGATTGCGATTGTTAATGAATGGGAACATTACAAAATAGGATGTAGTTGACAACAAGGATAGTTTTTTTGATAGAAAATATGGGGGCTGACGGCGGTGCAATGAAGGAAACTCTGAATTCGACAGCGAGGGGCAGCACACTGCAGAGAAAGAGTGGGGTTTGCACAGCTTTTGTGGGTTCATAAATTTGTGGATATAAGAACATCGATGTGGCAAATCCACAACATCCGACTGCCACGAATGATTTGGTGATTCTTGTACATGTAATACATTGACACCCAATTTTTGTATGTTTTAAATCCTACCCATCCATTAAAGCTAGCATATCATAATACAATCTATGCCATCCATTGAATAGACTTATTTCAATTTTGCATTTATTAGGTTTGCCTAAAAATTATAAGAAAAAAAAAGAAAAAAGAACACCGTTGCGTTGATAATGAAAAAGATCTTGAAGTTGATTATTCGTGTATCTAAAATCTCTCTCGTTTCGTTTTACTTTATGTATTCAACTCTTGCGCCGCCGACTCCTTCTCAATTCTCATCCACCACCGCCGTCCCCTCCAACAAAAACTTCTCCCCCACTTTGATGCCCCACCATCACCGCAAGACGCTACCACCTTGAAAACCACCCGCCACGAACCCCACAAAAAATCAGGCTTAAAGAAAATAAACATGAAGGATTTATTCATGAGATTTTTAGTAGTGAGGTAACTATTTATTTAGAAATATATTAAAATAATATTTTTTTAATTTTTAAAAATTATTTTTAATGGTAGCACATTAAAATAATTTGAAATATAAAAAATAAATTAATTTGAAGTTAAGAAAATAAAATAAAAATTACTTTTAAATTACAAAAACAAATATCCCATTTACCATTTATTATCATTGTCTCGGAATCTTTATTTGCAAATAATGGTATAAGTTTCTGCAAATTTGATAACTATGCACTACTTGGATTGTTAGAAACGGACGGATTTGTTAATAATTTTTTTTTAAAATAATTTTAATATTAAATCTAAAAATATTAATTTTGAAAAAAAAATATAAAAAGCGGACACAAACGGTAAAACAACTGCATCACAACAAGTTACTATTCACTGTGCATTAATTAATATGTTGTTAACCAATGAATGTCGAGAAAGCTTTGCTTTTTTAGATTTTTTATATAGATATATTAAAATTATATAAGAAGAACAAATTTAAAAAAATATTAATTTATTTTTTTAATAAAAAAAATTTAAAAAAAGCTTGGAAAAACGGGATGAACTTACTTCTGTTTCTACAGTGGTTTTGTGTCGTAATCAAATTGGCATCGATTTTATGCCCACTTGCACCAATTTCTACATCACTGGAATATGCAGATGCTGCTTCTTTTTTCTGAAACCTATTTGGACAACTTGTTTAATGGAGACATAAATCATGCCGGGGGAGTTGGACAAGTACCTGAGATTTCTCTTTCAAAAATTGGCCGGAAAAAAAAAACGATGAGAGAAGACATCTCCTTTCTGGCTACACTTCAATCTTACATCATCAAAATCCCATCTCTATCCATAAATTTGAGATTTTCCAATGTTACAAACTGTAGTTTTTTTTCAATGTTGTCCATATTCATGTTTTAGGTTTTTTTTTAGATATTTGAGAGAGAAAAAAAGAGAAAGAGTCCTTGATAGTTATTTGATAATCAAGAACAAGACTGAACTTTTAAAAAACTGTAGAGATAACATCGAAAAATTATGAACCACGGGATTAAAAGGAGAACATCGATGAAGCTATATTATGAAAGAAAAATATAGTTTATACCCCTAATATAGACTGAAAATTTCACATGGAATCTCAAGTATTTGCAGTTATGTTATGAAAGAGACTGCACACAAGAAATGTCCATCTTAGTTGATTGGCAACTTGCTCGAGATAATGGATGTATTTTTTTTTTTTTAATGTGGATGTCCGGGTCAGCTTGCGTGTACCTCGACTAATTCCACGGGTCCTGAAGTTAACGACCATGTAAGTCTCCAGTGACCATCATATGAGCAACCACAGGGCTCGAACCTGAGACCACAGAGGGAGCAAACCTCTTGATCCCAAGTTTTTACCATTGGGTCACCACCTAGATGGTTTAATGTATGTATTTAATCACAGGTGAAATGGACAAAAAATTATTTGAATGTAATGTAAATTTTTTTAGTTTCGATATATTATCTAATATAATTTTTTTATATGTTCTAATAGATTATATGGATGTCACTATATAAAACTTGATACTTTTAGCTTTATTTATATATATGACGTGAGGGATCTGACATTTAGTTAGTATAAGTCTTATTGCATTGTTTTGATATTATGGAGTTGCATTGTCCAGATCGGGTAATTAATGCTACAGTTTGGACTATCTTAATATGTACTGGATTGTGTTAATATCGGAGAGACAAGCTATGCAATATTATTTGTCAGGGTAAAGGTAAGGGCGAGAGGAATTTGTTGTTAATTCATACATCTTATCTAGATTTTTTGGATGTTAAGAGAGATCGTGTTTTTGATGAGCGATATTTGATGATTGATGTGGATACCTACATGAGATTGTATATGTCTATTACGTAACGTTTTATTATATCTACTTGATCACGTTTCTTGAGATATCAGCGTAATCCGATGTGTTATGCCCTTCAATATCTGAGACAGAATCAATGGGTATGCAATATTGTTTATGAACGATGACTACTAATTTTATTATAAACGATGACTACTAATTGGTTTTTAATGGATGTATATAGATTAATTACTCGATATGAGAAACTCAAAAAGCAACAACAACTATCCGTAAAGGTTTTGATGAGATGAGACGTATTGTGGTCAACATTATATTAAATTTATGTCGTGGTGAACTTCAAGAGGTTGAGCGTCTTGAAGTAGCTTTAATAAAATATGGAATTGCTTATCGCAAGGGTGTTGAGGATGTAGACTCATTCACAAGCTGAGATGATATTGATCCTCCTCACACCTATATGAATATTACAGACTTGTTCTCGAGTTGGACAAGTTGAGGTAATGATTCAAGCCCTTCTACAAGCCAGAACAATTATTAGATATAATTGCATATTATTAATTATATGGTATGAAAATTATAAATAGATATATAAATAATTTAATTTTAATAAAATTTTATATTATGTTAATTGTCGGTTTAAATTTGTTAATTACAATTAAATATGTTATGTGCTATTTATGTGAATTGTTTTTTTAATGTTAAAAAAGTAATTATTTAAATTATACAAATTACTATTTTTTTGAACAAAGAGTTAATAGCAGAAAAAATTATTTTATATTTTTCCAGCGGTGTTATTTTACAGAAAAAAAAACTTTTTTAACTGTGGTAAGGTATCAAAAACACTCTGTAGATCACCTCGCCCCTCTTGTCTTCTTTGTGATCCTGATTTTGCAACCTCTTATATCTGGCTATAAAAAGTATCATGGTCAAACATGATTCTGTAACAAATTGCAGTAACAATTGCAGCAAAACTCAGTGCCCGTGGTGTTGGGTACCCTACCATGATATATTCTGGGCTGCGTATTCTCAGAAGTAGTAAATGTTTTTGACGATATTGATTACAGATATTTAACATCACGAGAAGTTTTTTTTTTTAAAAAAAAAACGTTGAAAAAATAAAGACGTTGCAAATTTTTTCAATGAAGGATTAATTACATATATATTTTCACTTTTTAAATCTAATAATAATACACGAGGTTGCTAAATCTTTAAGAGTTACATAGTAACTTTACATTTATTGAGAAACCTGGCTGTGAAGTGCATGTTAGGTTGACAAACGGAGATATCTGTTTGAATTTCATGCGAGGCAAAAACGAGCACTAACATTTGATCGGAGTGGCTGTGATTGTTTTTAATTTAAAATATATTTTATTAGAAAATGTATTAAAATAATATTTTTTTTATTTTTTAAAAATTATTTTTAACATCCACGCATCAAAATAATTTGAAAATATAAAAAAATATTAATTTAAAAAAAAATAAAAAATTTTAAATTTTTTAAAATATTTTTAAAACATAGAAACAAGGCTTCAAAGATTAATAATATAGATTTTGTAGATTTCTCTCTAGATGCACCTTTCGTTTTTTCATTAAATTTTAAAAGGAAAACGGCAAGAGGAATTTTCACCTAATACAAATCTCTAAAGAGAAAAGGCCAGATAATGAAATGTTAATAAAAAAAAAAAAAACATAGAAATAAATACACAAATACAAAACGTGCTTAATGAATAGAAGTGTCGGTAACAGAGAGGATGTGCTGTTGCCTGAGAACGTACGGTGCTGGGTTTGCCATGGACCGACCTA
>Ga0325411_1003011_pt1 | contig 18998 bp, 20 predicted proteins | sample PopdelMetagenome_13_FD_206181 | JGI IMG/M metagenome (GOLD analysis project Ga0325411, IMG submission 206181) | Populus deltoides microbial communities from Bellville, Georgia, United States - Xylem-PdIQD-R4 | ecosystem: Host-associated > Plants > Phyllosphere > Stem > Wood/Secondary xylem...
TGCATTTATGATTTAATCCAAAGCCTGAGCCTCTGAACAACCTGATGAACCGCGTTAAATGTGCTTTTCTGGCGTCTTTGAGTTTATGTTATGAGCTGATCCTAGTTCATAGTAAGTAGAAGGTGTCATTGCGCAATGTTATTAATCGTTGTGAACTTATGAAATGTATAATTTTCAAAACGGTTTTATCATCGAGAAATTGAATGTTATGGTCTTAAATAATATATGTTAAGACCTTGTTTGTTTAGGGAGTCAGATATCATTGCCATAACTATTATACATTGCCCGCTTCTTTCAGCATAATTTATTATATTCATTGTGTAAGTATTTTATATGCTTTTTTTAATATTTATTTCCCTAAATTTTTAAGTTTTGTTATCAGAAAACTTCACTTTCATGATATGGATAGTAAGATAATTCATGTAGCATGTATGGGAGCAGCTGTAACTGTGATAGCTACAGGGGTAGCTATTATTGAACAAGAAAGAAATACAATTTATATACCAAGAGAACCACGTATAAATGCAATTGCTCAATGAGAATTCTATATTGACAGCATTTTGAATCGAGGTGATAGGCATTGCGTTGAACAAATTCGTATGAAACATGTTGTCTTATATAGATTGTGTGATGTTCTCACAAGTCATGACCTATTACAAGTAACTCAAAATGTGTCGATTAGGGAGCAAATAATTGTGTTCTTACAGATTGTAGGCCAAAACCAAAGATTTCGTTTTATTAGTGGTGTATACTATAGGTCTGTTGAAACTATCCATCGTTACTTTAGAATTGTTTTAAAAGCAATTCTTAAGTTATACAAACACCTTATTAAAGATCCAGAGGATACAGTTCCAGCTGAGATAATGAATAATCAAAGATTCTATCCTTATTTTAAGGTATGAGAACAATACCAATATTTTTATACATTAATTAATTACATCTAGAAGAAAAGTTTATAAATCATTTTTTCATGTTTATATAGGATTGTGTGGGAGCAATTGATGGTACCTATGTTCCTGCAAATGTTCCTGTTGAGATTCAAGGAAAGTTTCGAGGTCGAAAAGAAGGAACAACACAAAATGTTTTAGCAGCTATAACTTTTGATTTGAAGTTTATATATGTTTTAGCTAGCTGGGAAGGAAGTGCACATGATTCACGGGTTTTAGGTGATGCATTATCAAGACCCAGTGGTCTAAAAATTCTAGAAGGTATATAATAAAGTATTGTATTATATGCAATAAACATATAACATGTCTTATCAGATAAAGATAGTAATAGATTTTTTTTTTAATTTGTAAGGAAATATTATCTTGGTGATGCTGGTTACGGTACTCGAAAAGGAATCATTTCTCCTTTTCATGGAGTTCAATATCACTTAAATGAGTTTACAGAACGTGCACCAGAAAATGAAAATGAGCTATTTAATCTTCGACACTCTTCATTGAGAACCGCTATTGAGCGAGGGTTTGGTATTTTGAAGAGTCGTTTTAGATCAATTGATGGAAAATCTTTTTGGTCTTATGAAACACAAGTAGATATTGTGCTTGCATGTTGTATTTGAAAAAATGAAAGAAAGATGTATATTGATTGAATGAATATTATAGACCTTAGGTCATGTATTTGTACAGCAAAAGTATTCCTATAAGTTAGGAATAAGAAACTACATTACAGGAAATTAAGTTATAAGATAGGAACTATAACAGGAAGATAATATGTACTGATTATCTATTTCTATATAAAGATAATGTTAACGTTTATCTTGCTAACACTCCCCCTCAAGTTGGAGAGTGAATATCTTGGACTCCCAACTTGCGGATCATAGGAACAAAATTCTCCTTTCCCAAAGACTTGGTCAAGATATCTGCCAGCTGATGTGCAGAATTCACATATCTTGTGATCACTGAACCGTCTTGAATTTTGTCTTTAATGAAGTGGCAATCCATCTCAATGTATCTAGTTCGCTCATGAAAAACTGGGTTGGCTGCTATGTGCAAGGCAGCCTTGTTGTCGCAAAACAATAGAGCTGCTTTATGATGTATTAGACCCAAGTCTTTCAAGAGTTGACGTAGCCATGTCAGCTCACAGCAGGCTCCTGTCATTGCGCGATATTCGGCCTCGGCGGAAGAAAGGGAAACCGTTTTCTGTCGTTTTGACCTCCAGGATATCAATGACGGTCCAAGAAAAACACAATAACCTGTGGTGGATCTCCTAGTAAGTGGGCAACCTGCCCAATCCGAGTCACAATAAGCCCTTAACCTGAAGTCATTATTCGATGAGAAAAATAAGCCTTGACCCGGTGCACCTTTCAAATATCGGACAACCCGAAGTGCTGCTTCCATGTGAAGTTTTCTGGGCTCATGCATAAATCTACTCAAAACATGTACTGCATATGTTATATCTGGCCTCGAAACCGTCAGGTAAATTAATCTACCAACCAATCTTCTATACTTACTCGGTTCTTTCAACAAAACACCCTGGTCTGATAACTTCAAACCTCGTTCCATAGGAGTGTTAATTGGGGCAGCTCCTAACAAACCCACATCATCAATGATTTCCAATGCATATTTGCGTTGACAGTTAAAAATACCTTTCTTGGATGCAGAAACTTCAATACCAAGGAAGTACTTTAAATTACCAAGGTCTTTAAGATTAAACTGACAATGCAGGAATTTCTTAGTGTCAGCAATGCTAGCATGATCATTTCCAATAATTAGAATGTCATCAACATATATCAAAAGTGCAGTAAAGAGCTTGCCTTGTTTTTTGGTGAACAAAGAGTAATTGGCTCGAGATTGAACGAAACCAGCAGAACAAATAGCCTCTGAGAATTTAGTAAACCACTGTCGAGACGCCTGTTTCAAACCATACAACGACTTATGTAGACGACACACCAAATTAATCTCCCCCTGTCGCTGTAAGCCAGGTGGTGGAGACATGTAAATCTCTTCAGCCAGATCGCCATGAAGAAAGGCGTTGTTTACGTCCATTTGATGCAAAGACCACCCACGGGCTGCGGCTAAGGTGAGCAAGCAGCGAACTGAAATAATCTTGGCCGTGGGAGAAAAGGTATCCTGATAATCGATGCCCTCCAGTTGAGTGAAGCCCTTGGCGACCAACCGTGCTTTGTGCCTTTCAACAGTCCCATCTGATCGAAGCTTGACCTTATACACCCATCTGCAGCCAATGGGAGTTTTACCAGTGGGAAGTGGAGTAAGAGTCCAGATGCCGTTAGCCTGTAGAGCCTGTAACTCAGAAGTCATGGCTTTCTGCCACTCAGGATGAACAACGGCCTCGGAATAGGATTTAGGTTCAGTGATTGTACCAATTTGAGCAATAAAGGATCTGTGATGAGGCATGTATCTGTGATATGAGAGGTGGTTAGACAGAGGATGGTGAGTACCTTTAGTTGGACCCAGCGGCAAAGAGGTGGATTGGTCAGTGTAAACATTGTTGTAGACGAAATCCTTAAGTGTGATCGGTGGACCGGTCTGACGACTTGAGCGACGGAGAGGAATAGGGACAGGAATAGGGGTAGTTTGTGAATTAGGGGTTGATGAGTGTTCAGATGGTGGAGCTGAAGGAGATGGCCGTGTGGGTGAAGAAGGTGACGGTGATTCACGAGGTGAAGGGGACATGTGTGATGGCTCCGGCAAAGGAGAGGAAGGTAGGGAATTTGGTAAAGGGGGCGTAAGGGATTGTGACAGAGAAGCATCTGATGTGGAAGGAGAGGAATTGGGCCAAGGGATGTCACGGGCCATAATAGGAATTGGGCCAGGCTCGGGTGGGGAAATGGTTTGGACAGATGCATAAGGAAAGATGGTTTCATGAAATCTGACATCGCGGCTGGTGAAAATTTTTTTATTCGACAAATCAAATAATTTGTATGCCTTTTTTCCAACAGGATAACCAATGAAAATTGAAGGAATGGAACGGTGATCAAATTTATGAGAAATACGAACATTAATAGCATAAGTTAAACAACCAAAAACACGGAGATGAGAAAAAGGAGGGTTGTTTTGAGAAGAGAAGTTCAAAATGAGTTTTTAGAGAAAGAACCGGAGAAGGCAATCGATTGATTATGTGGACGGCGGTAAGAGCACATTCCCCCCAAAAAAGGGTAGGGAGATGAGCTTGAAATTTTAAAGCACGAGCCACTTGTAAAATGTGACGATGTTTACGTTCCACGACCCCATTTTGTTGAGGCGTGTAAACGCAAGAATGTTGAAATATGACCCCATGATCTTGAAAAAAAGAACGTAGGGAGGTTAATTCTCCACCGTTGTCACTTCGAAATGTTTTTATGTGAGATTCAAATTGTGTCCGAACAAAGCTGAAGAATTTTTTTAAAAGTGATTATGCTTCATTTTTATGTCGCATTAAAAAAATCCATGTGAAACGAGTAAAATCATCCACAATGGTAAGGAAATAATGAGCACTAGTAAGAGAAGGATGTCGATAACGACCCCAAATATCACAATGAATTATTTCAAAAGGTTTTATTGAAGAAATAGTAATAGGACTGAAAGGTAAACGACTCTGCTTTGCCAAAGGACATACATGACAAGCATTATTTGACCGAATTGAAAAATTTTAAAAATTCTTGGCAATAAAACTTAAACAAGGAGATGATGCATGGCCTAAGCGATGATGCCAGAGATCGGTGGATGAGATGGTAAGATTGCAGGTCGGCTGTTTTGTGGGTGGGGAGGAGGTGTTTACGGTTTTATTCGTCACAAGTGCCGTCAAATAATATAAACCGTCTCTTTGTTTACCCAAACCAATCATCCTCGTAGCCAGATCCTGCAAAATACACCAATAAGGGAAAATAGTTATTAAGCAATTTAGGCCTCTCGTCAAACGACTAACTGATATCAGATCAACTTTGAAAGTAGGAACACAAAGCATATTATGCAGATAATAGACAGAGTTTAAAGGCAGCGATCCTTTCGCGACAATATTGACTTTATCTCCGCTGGGCAACATTACCGAATGAAATGAACAAATTTTATTTTTGAGGAATAATTTAGATGACGAAGAAATATGATTTGTTGCCCCGCTATCAATGATCCAATTGCGGGAAGTGATTTTAGACAAACCTGGTTTAGTCACAGCATTTGCCTGAGATATAGAGTCATCATTCTTACTAACAAGTGACAACAATTGTTTTAATTGATCCTCCGAAATCTCAATGAACTGACTGCCATCAACCTTGGAAGGGCTCTCGACCATATTATTCACTGCAGGCCTAGCCCAAGAACTCTCGGCCACATTACTCACAATAGGCCTAGCCCTGTTATGGAAACCTCTTGAGCCCAGGTTGAATTTGGCCTTTGGATGGCCCACTGGATACCCGTTTATCTCATAACATGTCTGGACCCAGTGTCCCATTTCTCCACAGTCTGAACAATTGGGATGTCCTCTCCCTGCGACTATGCCTTTTCTTCGTCTGTCTTGCCTGAAGTTGTCCGTCTGCCTCTCTTGCGACCGTGGTTCTTGCTGGACGGTTGAATCGCTCATGTCTGAGTGGATTAGGTCTCCCTTGAACAGCCATAGCTGCGCTGTTGCTGGGTTCAATTGCGGCGTGTGTTGAACTGAGGATGCGCTTTTTCTCTTCCTGGGAAACGGAAGAGTACGCCTGCCGAATTGAGGGAAGGGGATTCATAAGGAGGATTTGCCCGCGAATAGCACTGTAAGAATCATTCAGCCCCATCAAAAATTGCATCAATTTTTGTTGATCCTATTGTGCCCCATGTACTGCATTATCATAGGAAGCCAATTCATCCCATAAGCCTTTTAATCTGGTGTAATAAGAAGAAACAGAGAGCTGTTCTTGTTTGAGATAAGCAATGTCTCGTTGGATTTCAAAGATGCTAGGTGCATTGCTTTGAGAGAATCGCTCACCAAGATCTTCCCAAACCTCATGAGCAGTGGAATAATAAATCACGCTATTTGAAATTTCTGGGCTAAGAGCGTTGACGATCCATGAGTGGACCATATCGTTACATAGAGACCATGTTGTATAGCCTTCGGGATCAGTTTCTTCTGAATGAGCTTTGATTGAATTGTTAACAAAGCCTAATTTTTTTTTGGAGTTCAAGGCTAAAGTCATAGCCCTTTTCCAAGTGGAGTAATTATCTCCGTTCAAAGGTTTGGAGACCAAAATCAAGCCCGGATGATCTGAGTGATAAGTGAAATAGGGATTTGAGATGTTTGTTTTTGAGAGATCTGCAGAAGTGGTAGGAACGACCATCTGATTTCCCAGGCCTGTGTCAATTGCTAGAGATGTTTCTTCTGTGGACATGATGATTGTAAAAGGAAGACGCTACACAGGCGATTTGAATGCAGCGAAGAACAACGAAGGATCAAGATGAATTAGGATCTCAACTCTGCTCTGATACCATGAAAAGATGAAAGAAAGATATATATTGATTAAATGAATATTACAGACCTTAGGTCATGTATTTGTACAGCAAAAGTATTCCTATAAGTTAGGAATAAGAAACTACATTACAGGAAATTAAGCTATAAGATAGGAACTATAACAGGAAGATAATATGTACTGATTATCTATTTCTATATAAAGATAATGTTAACGTTTATCTTGCTAACAGTATTATTCATAATCACATAATGGGGGTTGATCCTTATGACTTTCTTATGGAAGAAATATGTTCGGAAAGTGAACCAATTAGACGAACAATCAACTTAAGTCAACGGGAGGAGAGGGAAGAGAATAGGGAGTGGATAACAAAAAGAGAAATGATTGCATCAACCATGTGGAATGATTATAACACTCAAAGAAACTAGTAATTGAGTGTTAGTTATATGTGTTTGTTTTTATTATGTCTTGTTTGAGTTTGTATTATATTTGTTATGTATTTGGAGTAGATGTTGACTTTATTATAATTTATCTTTTAATTATTAATGGTAGTTGTTATATGAAATTTATTAAATCTAAATATTGTATGATGTTATTTTGTATAAATTTGTAATTTCTTTTTTGTAGAAATGAGTTCCACGCAAATGTAAAATGCAAGGGCAAGCACTTCACATGGTCTAAGCCTATGTCTCACATGTTACTTGAGATATTAGCTGAGGAGGCACTTAAAGGAAGCAAACCTTCTTCCACCTTTAAAGCAGAATCTTTTGTTAAGGTGGCTACAGAAATCAGTCAAAAGTTCAACGTGCAATGCGAGCCTAAACATGTGGACAATCATCTCAAGACTGTGAAAAAAGAATGGGGAATAATAACCAAACTTAAAAATAAAAGTGGCTTTGGCTGGGATGATTGTTTGAAGATGATTACTGTTTCGAAAGATGTATATGATGAAGAAGTAAAGGTATGATAAATATTATACTCTTTGTAATTTTTATATTTACTTTTGTTTCTAAAATGTTATACAATGAACTAAAAAATTACATATTCTAAATTTTATGAACAGGCACATCCCAATCATGACAAGTATCTCAACAAAAAACTCGATATGTACGAGGCAATGGCAATTGTTGTTGGAAAAGACATGGCAACCGGGAATTATGCCAAATCATTGCTGATGTCAACTTGGAAGAGAACACTGAAGAGCAATCAATTTCAATTGAAAATGAAGGGGAATATGAAGAAACTTCTAAGGGAAAAGAGACATCTTCCTCTAGTACGTAAAAGAGGCAACATAGGAAGAGAAATCGCATGTATGAAGATAATGGTGTTGAAAAGTTGTCTAAACAGATTGGAGATGTAGCACTTGCAATTCAAAGCCTCAGCAAAAATCAACTTGATGTTAATGCGTTGTATGCGGAAGTGATGAAAATTGAAGGCTTTGATGAGATCACTCTTGGGGAGGCATTTGATCATTTGGTCCAAAATGAAATGTTGGCAAAAGCATTTATGGCAAAAAATGCTAATTTGAGGAAAATTTGGGTTCAGAATTTTATGAATCAACACTACTACAGGCCTGCATGTTAAGATGGTTTGACTATGTTTAAAATTTGGGTTCAGACTATGTTTGTTATTTGACAAGTATGTTTATTTGTTTAATTCGATCTAGCATATTTATGTTTGTAATTTGAACTAATATGTATGTATATGACATCGAAACTTAATATTTATGCATGATTTTATTTGATGTTAGATATTTATATTTATTTCTTGATGCTTATTCGATATATATTAAAGGGATATTAAAAGGATAATTGCCTTTACTCGTAAAAAAAAATATTTATCAAAAAAACCCATCAAAATATTTTTTGAATCTATTTATCTTTTTTAAAAAACTTCATACCAAACATAAAAAAAACCCCAAATATATAACTCTTACCATAAACTAAGTTGGCTTTCTTCATATGAAAAAAAAAAAACTTATTTTAAGCTTTTAAAATTGAAAAAAATATAGTAATAGGTTTTACTTAAAAAATATTTCACAAGCCTATTTCTATATAATATGATATGACATATGTAGTTATATTTTATAAAATAAGCTATGTATGAATATATATTATAATAAAAAAATTCATCATTATACTTTTTAGATTTCATTCTTTTATTGTAACTGATTAAATTTTTATATTAAATATTTTATATATATTAGATAAACTTGAAAAAAAATTAATTCATTAATAAATTATTTTCCAGTTTCTTTTTCATAACATAACCAAACACAGGAAAGTGTTTTCTAGTTCATTTTCCATAACACTACCAAACATCGGAATTCACTTTCCCGGAATTTACTTTTCCCGGAATTCACTTTCCAAAAGGAAACAATTTTCCTGCAAACAAATGGAGACTTAATAAAGGTATTCTTTCGTACCTAAATGGGCTCAAATCTGAAAACAAAATTGAAAATTCACCAGCTAGTTGAGGCCATGCTAGGCTGCTAGGCATTTGTTCACAAAATTGCTTTTATTTATTTAAGGGTAAGGGATACTTTCTGACCATGTGGAAGAGATTTTTGTAATTTATTATATTATTGACTCATTCATTTATATATTGATCGGTCAGAACTTACTTAAAATGAATGGAATCTTAAACAAAATTATAAATAATTTTTTTTCAATAATATTTAAGATTTTTTTAAATTTTATATATTTATGAGAAGTAGAATCTTAGATAATCTTTATTTTATAATTAGAGTTTTTTTTATTGAGTGGAGATAATTTTTATTTTTTAAAAAATATATTATTTATTGTTGAGATTTTTTTGCATTGAAGGATTCTTGAAGTGATCCTTGGACTCTGGCAGGCTATGGATGCGGTGACTTGGGTATTCTTGGAATTATGGTCACATATACTGGACACCAGAATTGCTGCGTCAGGTCTCATAATATTTATGGTCACATATACTGGACACCAGAATTGCTGCGTCAGGTCTCATAATGCCAAGGAAAGCTTCCAAGTCGAGTACTGGAGGAGGTTAATTACTGTAGCTGAGATAGTGGAGAAAGCTGAAGGCAGCCACCGGAGGAAGAGTGGAAAGCAACCATAGGGGACCGCAGCAAAGGGCTTTTAATTTGCAACAGGAATAATTGAAATGTACAGACAAAGTTCACAAATGCTACTGTTTCTTAAATTGTTTCCAGAGGGAAAGGGGGAGGACGAGGGGACCCCTGAAAATAAATCCTGTCAGTGGTCCTCTAGGAATCCCTCCGTTAGACAGGCAACCAATAAGAATTCATTAAAGAGGATGGGCATGAAAATGTTAGCCAATCAACACTGAGATAAGACTATGTTATGGGTCCCGAAAAGGACGATCAAAGCCTTGTATATTCCACATAACAAACCACCAATAGGGCACGGGGCAAGCTAGCTAGCTAGCTTGCTTTTGCCAAAGAATAAAAGCTCCGCTGCTCTCTCCATTCAATAATTGTGTATCAATTGGCCACAAGATAAATACTTCAAGGGACACCCTAATACTCTTCGCAATAGTCATTTTGCATTCTTGCTTTGTTTCATAAATATTATGCTCAGCTAGCTCCTCTTCATTACTTAGGCCAAGCACAGTTAATACTTCAATATTTGTCTCACAACCAAATCTTTGGCATGATCAGTGGAAGGAAAGCGGCAAACACAATGGGAAGCAAGACGGCAAGAGCTTGCGATGGCTGTTTACGCAAGAGGGCACGCTGGTTTTGTGTAGCAGATGATGCTTTCCTGTGCCAAGCCTGTGATGCATCGGTCCACTCAGCGAATCAGTTAGCAAGTAGACACCAAAGAGTCAGGCTGGAGACCGCATCATCATATAGGATCAGCAGTTCATTAAACACTGATCAGGATTATTCTCCACCAGCATGGCATCAAGGGTTCACAAGAAAGGCAAGAACCCCAAGGCATAACAGCAACAAGTCTTTATTGGTGCAACAACTGCTCAAAGATGATCGAGAGAAAGTCTTGAACCCTCTTCCTCTTGTTCCTGAAATTGGAAGTGAAGAAGAGCCAAATATGGCTCCTGATGAGAATGAAGATGATCAGTTGCTTTGTAGAGTTCCTGTGTTCGATCCGTTTGCAGCAAAAATGTGTGATATAGTAACAAGTGAAGAAGAAAATATGGTTGTTGAAGTTTATGGACAGGAAGGAGCATGTGGCTTGGATAACCTACCAGGGTTTTTGCCTTCAGACATGGATCTTGCTGAGTTTGCTGCAGATGTTGAGAACTTACTGGGACGGGAAGCTGATGAGGAATATCATGATACTAAGGATTTGGAGCTGTTAGATTGTAGTAAAGGGGAAGATGAAGGACAGTTTTGTTTCGCGGACAAAGTAGTGAAAATGAAGGATGAACAAGAAATGGAAACTATCATAGATTGCCATTTTGATCAAGATTTTAATATGGCAAAAGAGTCATTGTTGGGTTGGAATTTCGATTACGAGACACTGGTGGACGGAGATGAAGAGGTGGAAGAGAAAAAGGTGCCAGTGCCTGAGACAGAAATGATGAATAGTACTGGATACAAGGAGATGAAGAGGAACGTATCTTTAAGGCTTGATTACGAGTCAGTCATCATCGCATGGGCTAACCAAGGCTGTCCATGGACTACAGGAAGCCGACCAGAGCTCAACCCTGATGATTCTTGGACTGATTCCATGGTATATATATACTTCCCTCATTTTCATTTCAGGTTTTTTAAACATACAATTTCTCGGCGGGGGGAGGAGAAAATATATAGAAGAGAAAATCAAGGAAAAAAATCGGAAAAATATTTGGTTGTCCCATAGTTTGCTAATCATATTCTCTAGTACACCTTTTGATTATAGGTTGAATTTTTCAAATAAGATGGTACAGCTCCATACATGCCCTAGCTAGCTAGCAAGTTCTAACCTACCCTTCAGGATTAAAAAAAAAAAATCCTCAAATTTGCAGTGCACAATGCAACTAACCTGTCATGTATATATGATCAATTAATCCTGCGTAGTAATTTATTTGTAAAATTTATTAGCAGTAAGTTTTGGTGGATCTGTGATTTTGTTTTCTTCTCTATATGATATTATAGGGTGCGTGCCCTAAAGATGTTAATAATCCATACGGAGGACTGGGGAGCCATACAAGAGGTGGAGATGGGGAAAGAGAAGCGAGGGTCATGAGATACAAAGAGAAGCGAAGAACACGATTGTTTTCGAAAAAGATAAGGTACGAAGTAAGGAAATTGAATGCAGAGAAAAGGCCTAGAATGAAAGGCAGGTTCGTCAAGAGGACATCCCTCATGGGGACTCCTGATTTTCCTTGACAAAAACACAGTTTTAACTGCCAGCATCGATCAGCGAAAGCTTGAATCAGTTATTAGCTAGGCTCATTAGTATCAAATTTAATCTTACTAACAAATGGAACTAAATTTAGATAGATGTAAATATACTAGGTGTCTACTATTCATTGAAGAATTGCTTGTTCTTCAATTGCGAGCTTTAGCTGGAATGTATTTCTTCTGCACAGCAGCTCATTAATGTTTTTCCTTTCAAGCTATAAAGTTATCGCTACCATCTATTTTCTTTCTGAATTTCTTGGATTTGTTATTTATGTCAACAAAAGTTAAGAATATTTTTTTGCTTGACAATTAAATTATATGTGTTATGCTAATATAAAATTCAATCTTGTTGCAGATGATATATTAAGGAGACCTATTAGGTAAAAAGAGATAAAATTAAAAAAATTAGTTGCTATCTAATTTTATGATAACTAAAAATCTTAACAGGTTTTTCAAAGGCTCTAGGTAAAAGCGGATTATGTAATAGAAAAGATAACAATCATTTCATATATCCTACTTAAGGTGAGTTATTTTGTTTTTTTTTTTTTTCATGATAGAAGTGCCTAAAGTGTTTACACGCCAAGGCTTTGCCTAAACTGAAATATGTATTATTGTTACCCATTTTTTACCCCACAAAAAATAAAAAAATAAAATCTAAAATACAAGAGGATACACATAAAGAAAGCCTAAAAGATTACCCAAATTGGTGGTGAAGGACCAAAATGACAAGTGAAAATTTGTAGGACTAGAATGTACAAAATTAGCAAAATTAAATACTCAATTCTGATTGACAAATAACCCATTTGGTGAATTTGTTTTATTTGGGGTAAAGAAATACAAATTTGGATGAGCAAAGACTCAATGAGGATTTTGGGAGGCTCAATTAATTTTATTTAAGGACTTAATTGCAAGGAAAATCAGTTTTTGGAGTTAATTTGGGTGTTAATTGGAAGAAATTGAAGTTTAGGGACTGAAATTGAATTTTGAAAAGTTTAAGTAGTCAAATTAGGGGCTTCATTGTAAAAAACTTAAAGTTTTATAGCCAATTAAGGGTTTGAATGAAGAAATTCAAAACCAAAAATCAAATCGTAAAATATGCAAGACTTCAAGGGTTGAAATTGACCAAATTAAAGGCTAATTTAAAGAAAATTGAAAGTTTGATGGTCAATTAAGGGTCCAAGTACACAAATTAGAAACCAAGGACCAAAATTAAAATGTCACTAAACTTTGAGGCTGATGGTAAAGCTTGACAGGGTGAAATTATATGAAATTAAGAGTTTATGAGATAATTACAAGGGCAATTAAATGTACTTAGAAGAATAGGGACTAAAATAAAATCTATTAGATCCTAAATTAAAAACTTTAATTTTTAGGGGTTTAACCTAGATGACGCATCGTTCACCAACTGTTCATCTCCTTCGTTGGCAGTTTTGGATGATCGGGTTGGCACATTCCAAGAGTTTGTTGTAGAATTCTAGACCTCAAAATGGCACGAGGTTTTTTGTAAATGGAAGAAGAACATCCTTTCTATAATCTTATTTTCATGAAATTGAACGTCTACATCCCAATTCTTCCATATAGGTCTTCAACATCTTGCATTTTTAGTTTCTGGGTTGATTAAGTTGGCACCTTAAAGTGAATGAATGTGGAGCTAAAACCTTCAAATGGAGCAAGGATAGATCCGATCGAAAGGTCACTACAAGATTTCACAGTTTTACGGATGGAAATATTCCGTCGGTATGTGATTCAGCGTTCGTCGGTAATTTTTTTACCAACGACATCCTCGACAGAAAACATCCGTCAGCTTTCCTTTCGTCGGTAATACCTCATTCCATCGCTAAATCAGTCGATAAAAAATATTTGTCGATGGTTTTACAGACAAAAATTGCGCGCCAAAAAAAAATAATTCCCACTTGAAATATACCAACGGATTTATTCCATCGGTGATTGTGTGAAATACCGACGGAATAAGCCATTGGTAACATTGTCGGTGAGTGTGTGAAATACTGACCGAAGATATCCGTCTGTATATTCATCGGTGATTGTGGCAACTACTGTGAAATGACGACGGATTAATTTCATTTGTAAATTTAGTGATATGATGTCAAATGCCAATGGATACAGTCCGTCGGTAAAACCCTCTATGATTCTTTTTAAATATGTTTTTAAAAAATTATTTAGAATACATAATATAAAATTATATAAATTAATAGTAAAAAAACCAATTAAGCAAATAAATTTTTTATTAAACATCAAAAACAAAAAAATAAAGTTAAATAATATTCATTACAAATTGAATGTGTTTCAAAAAAAAAATATTAGATTAACTATTAAAGTTAAATAATATTCATTACAAATTAACATAATGGTGGAGTTGGAGGAGGAGGAAGAGGAGGAGGCTGGTTGTTATACGACCAAAAAGGAGGAGGTGCACATGTATCACCACTCTTTGATGCCATGTTCATGACCATTTGGCGAAGCTGTTCATGATTCGCTTTGAGTTGTGTATTCTCCGCTGATAGGTGGTCGTAGTTTTTGGTGAGGTGAGCTGAGCTGTGTGTTGCTGCAAGGCTACGAACTTCTTAGATTGGGTGCTCGATATTGATTGGGAGTTCCCAACGGTGGAGACACGACGGGCCGCCCACAAGTTCTCGGTCGTAGTGTTAGAGAGCCCATACACCCGATTTTTATCGGGTCCACCGGACAATCCAACCTCCATCCACAAATTTGGATCGAAATCCAGTTGGGTCGAAGGATCGTCCCTATATCTCTCCCTCAACTGGCTATTATAGGTCTCCTGAAAATGAAAAAAGTAATCATTATATTCAATTCAATAAAAATAATAACTTACGAAATAAAATGGTTGAACAAACATATCATAAAGTGTTGAGCACGATTGTCAACGAACTGTTGCGCCCCCTTTTGGCGGTCTTGACTCTGCACGTGTGTCTCGACAAACAACTCCATTGGGCTAGACTAACGTCCAAAAGACGTAGCCTATAATGAAAGAAATTAATTAAAAACAAATTAATTTAACGATATATTTTATTTAAATTAATCTTACCATCCGTTTTGCATGTGCATCGAACAGAACGGAGCCGCCGGTGTGCGTTGCCACTGAGTCATGAATTGGCCGATTCTGGTTGCCAGCACCAAACTATGAGCGTCGTGTAAACCGCTCAAACATCACGTGCTCAAGATAGGGTGGCCATATATCTGCCAGGATGTATATCGGTTTGAACTCTTTTCAAACCGCCACGTCGTTCCAGCCTTGGAGACCTTTATCTCTCGCAGTTTTTTTTTGTCTTTTTTGTGCTTCATACCAAAAATCACACAACCTACTTTCATAGCTAGATATTAGATTTTGAAACGTAAATTTTTTTCTAAAAAAAATTGTATTGTTTTCGATGTTACCTAGTTGCCGCGTGATTTTCTAAAAAAATTATATTGTTTTCGATATTATCTAGTTGCCGCGTGATTTTCCCACACCTTCCTCACAACTTTGTCATGCGCCATGTCCTAGGCGAATTTGTCCTGTGTATAAATAATTACCTAAATAAAAATAAAAATTTATTTACAATTATATTAATAAATTATTAGAAATAAGCTAAAAATTAGAAATTAACACCAACCTCAAATTTGTCAAACCATGCATTGAATTGAGGTATCTATTCAGGATGTCTGGATACTTGACTCCATTGAAATAATGAAATCCCCATCGACAATTTAAACATCGATGATATTACTCGGGCGGCCTCAATGTTTGTGAACCTGAAAATAAATTAAATTAATGAAATATTGATTAGTTGTTCATAAATTATGTTATAATTAAAAAAAACTAAAACCTTAACAAACTTACATTGAAAAGTCATCCTTCCACTTGCCTCATACATGCGAGTGAATTGATTCCGCTGTGAAGGCATGCCGCCTCTGCGCTGTGAAACCGCGCTGGAAGAGGCAGCATCGGTTGACGGCACAAGTGCCTTTTCTTGAGAGGCGCCTAAGGATATGTCATCCTCGCTACTAGAAGAACTAGCTGTGAACATACGTGAGTGACGAGCTGTGGATTTCGTTCTACTCATCTACACAATTTTATACGAATAATTATATAATTAAATTTGAATGTTAAAAAAAATTCGACAGCATCTCCCCTATACTAGAAACTACCCAAATCCACAAACCTGCAAATATTGACAATAGCCACAACCAATTGACCCCATCTATACTAATATTATATATAACATAACATCTATACAAATAACATCCACACTAATTACAAGGTAAATTCAACATTAACAATTACAACTCAACAAATTATTCAATTATTATGAAAATACAAACAATAAAATATATTCAAAAAAAAACTCTAGACTAACAATTAAAATTAATGGAAATAATTAAACACAAATCATGTAATAATAGAGTAAAATTACTAATTATTCCAACATATTCAATTACTAATTCTAAGGTAAATATTTCAACATTAACAATTACAATTCAATAAATTATTCAATTATTATGGCAATACAACAATAAAATATATTCAATAAATTCAAAAACAAAATATAGACTTTAGGAATGAAATATGCTTACCTTAATAATGTGTTTATTTCAAGAATTTATCTACATTATAAAAATACACCAAAACAAAAAACATAACAAAAATAACAATAGCTAAAACAAAAAACAAATAAAAAAATAAAATATTAAAGAAATGAAGAAGAGGAAGTACATACCTTCTAATTTGCTGAAGATTGAACTAAAGATTACAAGCCAAAAACACAAAAATCTTGAAGGAAATGAAAGGAAAAAATGAAACTGTGAAATGAAGCAGATGAAAAAATTAACTAAAAGGGCGGTCGTTGGGATTTATAGCACAGTTTTACCGACGGCTTCACCAATTGAAATAAAAAATTAATATTATTTTAAATTATTTCGTCGATAAGTTCAAAAATCTGTCAGTAAATTTTGAATTTCGCACCATCATTTTTAATTACCCTCCATATTTTTCACGGTCCATCGATAATTCCGTCGGCAACCTGATGCGGTTAGAGATGCATTTAATGCACCGCCCTTTTGAATTCGCATAGTCCGTCGGTGATTTAGTCAGTAATATTGACCCATCGATAACATACCGACGAACAAAAATCCGTCTAAACAGTCGTCGGTGATTGTGGCATTTGTAGTAATTATTTTTCAACTCTCTGTGAAATGCCGACGGACCTTAGTCTATTAGTATGGACGTCGATGATTGTGGCATTTCCAGTAATTATTTTTCAACTCTTTGTGAAAGGCCGACGGACCTAGTCCGTCGGTATGGATGTCGGTGATAGTGTATTGTACAAGAAAGATTATATTTGTATTGCATATTTACCTTCCTGCAAATACTTAAATGATAAACTGTCTATCGCACAAAGCAATAACAACAATGCTTAAATAGTACTTAAACTTATAAAATAAATATTTCGTGTTACAAAATATATCATCCATAATATATATTACATGAAAAAAATGTTTTACATACGGCTTCATTCTGATAGTTAGTCAGAATTTTCTTCTTCTTCATCGTCAATTGAATAGTCAGCACCTTTATCGCAATCTTCAATATGGATATCATCATCTTCATCGACATTTGCTTGTCCGCTAGAGCTCAAAACAACATTCAACTCCTTTGCGTTAACATCAACAAGACTATCATCGAAAACATGAAAATTTGAATTTTCTTCCAAGTCAATCGAAGGAGCAACTCGATATGGTTCAACCAACTCACTAACTTGAAAGACTTCATCTCGCACACTTGTGTCTTCGTTCTCGTCCAGAACAAGCTCAACACGACCCTTGGGTTTCGTTTTTAAAACGGATAACCAATCCACTCTTGATCGATCCTTTCTAAAGAAAGGGGTGTATGTGTAATAAACTTGTTGACATTGCTTTGCGAAAACAAAGACATCGTTTACATTACAGAGTCTAGCTTTTGAGTTGATTTCGACCAAACCATAGTGCGGATCAACTCTGATTCCTCTATCAGTCTTGTCATACTAATAGCATTTGAATAAAAACACTCTATTCTGCTCGCTATAATATTGCAGTTCAACGACCTCTTATAATCTACCATAGTAGTCAACTTTTAACTCACTACTGGTCGATCTCTTAACACAAACACCGCTGTTGTATCTCTTTTTTCCATGCCCGTATTCTTCAGTATGGAACACATATCCATTGACAAAATACCCGTTGTAGCACTTAACTTTTCTTTCAGGGCCCAGGCTTAGTGAAGACAATGATTTAGCAGCATTCCTTCCCTTTGATAAACCTTGTATGTAATATACATCAATGAACAGTAAACGAGAATCTCGTAATGACATGCATACAGTAATTTTGCAAGTGAGAATGAGTTTGAGATAGTACTTACATATGTTCTGAACCACGTGGCAAATTGTTCATCTAGTAATTGAAAGATTTGGGATTCGGTCAGTTGTAAGTTATTGGACAGCAAATATTGTTGATGTTACCTTCAAGTGATAATGAGTGTATGATATTACATTATATAATTAACAGTATATTATTGACAAAGTTTAATTAGTATTACACACACACATATATATACTTACTAAATAAAAGGTCTCAGCTCATCACAGTTAAATAGAACATAATTGTGTGCTTGTTTAAACTCTATTTCTGACAAATATCTTCATCTTACAACATTTTTAGGTGTGGGTCGTTTAGGATTAGAGAATATTGACAAGTTTCCACTGGAAGGCACTTCACTGCCATTATCATGTCGTGGAACGCGATTGATTCTCGTTCTCAGATGAGGTTCGAAATAGTATGAGATAAATGTTGAGATCTCCTCAACAATATAGGCCTCACATACTGAAGCCTCAACATGTGTCTTGTTTTTAACCTTTTTCTTGAGACTGAACAAGTACCTGCATTGAATTAATCAAATATTTTCAATTAAGAAAAACAAAGAAAATACTTTTATATATGAATTACATTGCAACTGTAATATCTAACCGTTCGAATGGGTACATCCATCTATACTGAACCGGTCCTCCAACTTTTGCCTCGAATGGTAGATGTATGAGGATATCATCTCAAGTTTGCATAGTGTCACGACGATATTCGTTTCAAGCCTCTCAATGTGATCAATATTCAACTTGCTGGAACATATATATCTCTAAAGAAATGACTTATCTCCGTGAGTGCATCCTATATCCCCTTCAGCAACAAATCACGAAAAACTAATAGGATGAGTGTTTGCATAAA
>Ga0325411_1003016_pt1 | contig 18992 bp, 8 predicted proteins | sample PopdelMetagenome_13_FD_206181 | JGI IMG/M metagenome (GOLD analysis project Ga0325411, IMG submission 206181) | Populus deltoides microbial communities from Bellville, Georgia, United States - Xylem-PdIQD-R4 | ecosystem: Host-associated > Plants > Phyllosphere > Stem > Wood/Secondary xylem...
CTTGAGCAATAAAGGGAAACATGGGTCAAACTATTCCCCATCACTGAAGAAAAGGAAAGCTACCACTGAACCTGCAAAGCCAAGTGAGGCATCAATTCAGTATCCTATTGGTATAGTCTTTCTTTTGCTTATCTTTCATTAAGTTGATTCAATGTAATTAGGGCATGGTGAGTTTAATTTTAACAAATTCCTTGTGGTCTTCCGCGTGTCAATCACACCCTCATTTATTTATGGCGCATGATTTCAAGCTATATGCACCTAAATGTATTGTATTTCCATCAAGGATCTGTCATGATTTCAAGCTATATGCACCTTTAGTCAGATTTTGGCAAAAAACAAATTGCTAGTACCCGGAAGGTTAAAAAGGAGGGGAAGAAAACAGTGGTTTGTAAACCACCCTCAATTTTTTATTTTTCAATTGATCATTTCCCATGAAGATCCTTAGCTTGTTTCCTACAGAGCACGTTTTTGTAGGGCAGTTACAGAGCTCCAGATTACAGGGCTACTTCGGATGCCTAGCAAAAGACGGCCTGATTATGTGCAGAGAGTGGCCTTTGGACTTTAGCTCAGAATTATCAAACTGGTCTAATCTCTCTCTGACTCCTTTTCCCCTAATGTAATTTTGATTTTGTATTCCAGTATATATTTCTTATCCTCTTAATGATCCAAATTTTATTTAATTACTTGCCTCCCCCCAACAACAATTCCATTGTAATTCTTTGTTTTGGTATGCATGTAACCATAGATTTTGTTCTGGCTCATACCAACAGCTTCTGGAATTTGCACTAATTCTTTTAGAAAAAAGGGAAAACCCAAATTTATATTTCCGTTTTCATTTGCATCCCAAACTTGTAGTTTTTGTTAATTCAGACACATTTTCTACAGTTGCATTCTTTTGTTAATTTTTTTTATTAGTTTGAGTTGAATTTTATGAGTTAGAACAACGTTGATTTGAAGAAAATTTGATGAAAAAATTAATGATCAATAACATTTTTAGTCTAATGTGTATGTTATATGTAGTAAAATGGCATTAATACGAAGAAATTTAGATAAAATTGTTGATGTGTATTAATCGAAAGACAATTGAGGATTTCTTAAAAGAATATATGGAATCAATTTGACACCATGTATAAGTTTGGGTATAAATTGAGAAAAAATCTTTTTTTTTTAATTATTTTCTTGTGGCTTTTCAGTCACCATCACAAATGAGTGCTATGTAAAATATTAACTAATTGAACAAGGAAAATTAATTTTTTTTATAAAATATTGTTTATTGGAATGATTTATTTTGTTTTGAATTTTATTTTATCTTTTACCATTTAATTTACTAAGTATTGAATTTTATAATTTATTTTGGTTTATTTTTTGAGATGTTATTTTAGTTTAATGATCCGAATCACGAGTTTTATGGATTAATGCAATTGACTTAGGTTTTTTGGGCCTTTTTTGTAATTGAATTTTTTTTCAATTTTGTCATTTAATATTTGATCGGAATGAGGATTAAGTTTTATAATTTGTTTTAATTTGTTTTCTATAAGGTTATTTTAGTCTTATGTCCTGAGTCAAGTGTTTTGTTGGTTAACTTGGATAGATTTGGATTTTTTTAATTTTTTTTAATTATTTTTTTTTCAATTTTATTTTTCAACATTAGATTGATTAAGATTGGACTTTAAAATTTATTTTGATTTGTTTTTTATTGGGTTCTTTTGATCTCATGATTCATATTTTACAAGTTAATCCGGGTTGACTCAAGTCTTTTTTTAATTTATTTTTTAACTGATTTTTTATTTATTTTCAATAATGGGTTGATTGAAAATTAAGTTTCAATATTTATTTTGATTTGTTTTCTATGTGGTTATCACAGTCTTATGACTCAAGTTGATTCAATATATTGTCATTTTAATATTAAAAATAAAAGATGTCATCTTATTTTATTTTTTTCAACTATCTTTTCTAGTTATTAAGGTTGTTTTTGGACTATCTAAGTTAATTGGGTCATATTGGATCAATCCTTACGTGATTACTTTTTTTACTTTATAAAAATGCATTAATAATAATTGAATATTTTTTTAATATTTTAAAAATTTTAATATGATTCACAGCATAGCACATGTAAATTATCCAATGGCAAGTATCCAAGTTGTATCGGTGGGTGATAATTGGTGCATGACTCATGTCCAAGAGGAGCCAAAACACCCAAGCATCAGCATCGCATACCCGTCGATTGCTAATTGGCGACCAAAATAGCATTTAAGATTGGAATCCCTTTATTTTCTTTATTGGTGTGAGCTGTCATACAAGAACCAAATCAATTAATAAGCAAGACGTCTTCAATTAATACCTCCCATGATGGTGATGCAACAAGTAACGATTCCCCGTAACAAGTACCCAAAGGGCCCTTACCTAAAAAGATAACTGATGTAAGTTTCCCTGCCATACCTCCTTCAATTAATAACGAGAGTAGTGTTGTACCATATGTGCTACCCTTCATATATAACCATGGGAAACCATCTAGCCAATATTCTCTAAAAATGGAAGATAAAAGATCCATATATCCTATTGCTAACTATATGTCAACTTATAGGCTATCCAAATCACTCAAAACCTTTGCACATAAATTTTTCACATATTACATCCCTTGGAATGTAGAAGAGTCACTACTTCATCCACAATAGAGTCAATCTATACAAGAAGAACTAAAGGCCTTACAGAAAAACAAGACTTGGAAGTTGGTTTCATTACCTAAAAAAAAGAAAATAGTAAGGTGTAAATGGGTCTTCTCCAATAAATATAATGTTGTAGGATCCATTAACAGGTACAAAACAAGGCTTGTTGCAAATGGGTACACACTGATGTATGAGATATATTATTAGGAAACATTCTCACTAGTAGCAAAACTGAACACACTTAGAATTTTGTTATCACATGCAATAAATCTGGATTGGCCATTACACCAACTTGACGTGAATAATGCATTTCTCCATGGTAATTTAGAATAAGAAGTTTTCATAGACATTCTGCCAGGATACTCGGCAACTTTAGATTACAAAGTAGTATGCAAGCTATAAAAGGTCTTGTATGGACTAAAGCAATCTCCTCATCCATGATTTGGTTGTTTCAGTGCAACGATGAAAACATGTGGATTTTAGGTATAGAACCTTGAATCATATTCTTTTCCTAAAAACTAATTTGGAAAGGTGATAACACTGATTGCTTATGTAGATGACATTATCATCACAAGTAATGACAAATAAAAAATTCTTAAACTCCAAGAGCAATTATCAGCTGAATTTCAAATAAAGAACCGAGGGGGACTCATATACTTATTGGGAATAGAAGTCTCCAGATCAAAGCAAGGCATATTTTTATCCAAAAAATATGTCTTTGACTTGTTATTTGAAGTTAGGTTGCTAGAGTGTAAACTAATCGAGACTCCCATTGTCCAAAATCATCAACTTAGAATATACGTCGATCAAGTACCCATGAACAAAGAAAGATGCCAAATGATAGTTGGTAAGCTCATTTACCTATCACATATTCGGCCAGACATTGCTTATTTCGTAAGTGCGGTGAGCCAATTCATATACAGTTCTAGTGAAAATCACACGAATGCAGTAACTAGAATCCTTCAATATTTAAAGTCCTCTCCTGTGAAAAGACTAATGTTTACAAAACATGATAATTTAAATGTTGATGGTTACACCGATGTAGATTAAGCAAGAAATATTTCAGATAGAAAGTCAACGTCATGTTATTTCCCCTTTGTAGGGGTAGTTTTGTCATCTTAAAGAGCAAGAAACAGAAAGTTGTTTCGTTGTCAAGTAATGAAGCAAAGTTTTGAGGTAAGGCCAAAGGTGTATGTGAACTCCTTTAGATGAAGAGGCTACTAATAGAAATAAGTTTTTTCCTAACTCAGAAATGAACCTGTTTTGCGATAACAAAGTAGCTATTAATATCTCTCATAATCCAATCAAACATGATCGAACTAAGCATGTTAAATTTGATTGACACTTCATTAAACAAAATATTGAAGAGGAAATTATTCGGTTCATATATGTCAATTCAGAAAACTAGCTAGCAGATGTGACAGTATCTAGAAAAAAGTTCTACATCTCACTTGACAAGTTGAGTATTAGAGATATCTATGCACCAACTTGAGAAAAAATATTGGCATGAGCTGTGATACAAGAACCAAATCAATTAATTTATGAAAAGTTTTGTAAAATCTATTACTCCAAGGGATAACCATAGTTATAGCTTTCAATCTTGTACGTTTAAAAATAGCTCCTATTAATCTACATATACCTGGAAAATATGTTTTTGTAAGATGTGAGGAAAAGACATAAACTTTTATTAGTTTTAGTAGTGTTGTTATCTTCATTAAATCTAATTTTATTAAATTAACATATTATATCATAAAAATAATTAGAACTTTATATTGTTTTATTTCTTTTAAAAAATCTAAATTATTAAATTCAAAATCAATAGTTAGATTTGAAATATTATTGCTTATATTTAAAAAAAATACAAGAAAAATATTAATTTCTCTCCATTTGATATAATGTATTTGCGCTAGAGTTAAAAAAAGATTTTTAAAGTATATTTGAGAAAAAAAATTAAATTAAAGCCTTGTCAAATATTTTTTTCAGATGATTTTGGTACATTATATTGAAAACAACAACAAAAAAATCTGAAAAAAACATAATATATATATATATAGCCCAAACGCGCCCTTACAAGTGTATTACTAACAAACCCGAAGTGAAGGCAAGCGTTATGGAGCGCGAGTATAGAGTTTTTTCGTAAATACACGAGAGTACGACTAATGGGCTAGCAATAGAAAGCGTGACAGAAGTTTATTTTCTTTTGGGGTTCAGAAGAATCATAACATGACGTGGGACAATCTCAGCTGGTGATTTTGTGTCTTTCGATGCACATGATCAATCGTCAACTTCTTCATTACATTACCTTGCAAATTACAAAAATAATTAAAAGACATAGCAAAATTACCATGGACTCCATCGTAGTGCTCTTTTTTTTTTTTGTCTTTTATGACTTTTTTTTTTTAAATTTCAATTATTATATTTTTTCAATTTTTTCCTTTAACTCTAAGTTATTTCACATTTAATCCTAAAACAATTTTTTCATTAACTTCTTATAAGCTTCTTGGAGTGTAGAAAAATCACGCTATTTATTTGGTTCTCAATTAAAAAAAAAATACAATTTTATCACTTGAAAAAAATATTCAAGGACCAAATCTAACACATTATCTAAACCAAGGTTTTTTTTACTATTTAGGTAGCATATGTTCAATTTTTTTGGCTTTCAGATATTTCTTGGTTTTTCATTTTAGCCCATTTAGTTTTTGTAATTTTTATTTTAGTCCAAGATTGTATTCTATTTAATTTTCAATCTTCATATTTGAGAGAATATAGAGAAAGCCTAAAGAAAATAACAATGAAAAAAGAAAGTTGATGACTAGTCAAGTTTCGAACATAAAACAAGTTATTTTTAGTGTTCATAAGTTTTATTTGTTGAGGGGAGTTTTATTTTGGTGTTTTTTTCTTTATTTTGCTAGAATATATAGATCAAGGTTGATAAAAAAAATATGTTTTTGAACTTATTTTTGTGTTTTTGAATCAGTTTAGAAGTGTTTTGAGTTAAAAGATTTTGACATTGTAAAGGTTCTTTTAGAGTATTTTTAGGTCAAACTAGATTGAAAAATATTTTTTTAAATCAGAAAAAAAATTAACCTTAATTTTTTTATGACCTCTACAATAGTTAAAAACTAGACTTCAAGATGATGTATTGTTTGATTTTTTTTCTAAGAAAAAGGTGGACAACATGTTGGAGTAGGTGAAAAACATGGTCTACTCCTCGAGGCAAAGGAAAAAAAAAGAAAAGGCCAAGCCCAAAAGCCTTGCCTTATAGGACCACATATATGGCCCTTTCATTTCATGGGCTAACCACACTTACTCATCTAGGTCCAAACACTTCAATTTTTTTAGCTTTTAAACTATTTTTTCTCTTAAATTTAAATTTAAATTCAATAAAATTATTTTTTGTTTTTATCTTTGATTTGATTTTATCTCTTTCTTGTGAATGTATATTTTTAGTGTCATATAATAAAAGATAGATTCTAAAAACATTTATGAAACCCTAGTAAGTTCATGACTCGGGTTATGAGTTTCATGTGTTAGTTAGGCTAACTTAGTTCGATCCAAAACGTCATTGGCTCAATATTTTTTAAAAATAAGGTGAAACAATAAAAAAAATTAAAGTGGGGTCTTGAAATTTATTTAAATTAATAAATTAAAAACATATTATGGATATTATTTAATTAAGTATAATTTAATTTTTACTTTGTTTTTTTTAGATTATAACATGTTTTCTAATATTAACCATTGTTTTTGTGCAACTTTTATGGTATTGTTTTTATTAAATTTTATTATATAATTTTTCTTTATGTATTTATTTTTTATCATATAATTAGATCAAAAACTTGATTGAAAAAAAAAGTATTAAACCCAATTAGGTCAATAACTTGTATCAATAAAAAATATTAAAATTAATTTTGTATTTTTCTAAATCAAATCACTGTGTTGGGTGTGCATGTTACTGATGTTTTGAAGTCACACAAGTCATAAGCAGGAGCGGAGTTAAGAAATTTAATGTGGAGGGTTGAATTAAAAAATAAATAAATTCTAAGAAAGTGACAGTTAAAATTTTCGTAGTTTTAGAACTAAAAGTTAAAATTATTTAAGGAAAAGGCAGGGGAAAAATAAAAGTTTTGCAGGTGTTGCCCCTGTCTCCAACCGTGGTTTGTTTTTTTATTTTAAAAATATTTTTAAAAAAATTTAAATTTTTTTATTTTTTTTACTTCAAATTAATATTTTTTTGATATTTTCAGATCATTTTGATATGTTGATGTTAAAAATAATTTTTAAAAAATAAAAAAATATATTATTTTAATACATTTTCAAGTAAAAAGCAACCGCAACCATACTCTGCACACACTAATAATTTTCATTTTTAAAATTTTAATTGTTTTTGCTATTACTCCATGTAATTACAAGTCTACAGTTTCACGTGAATAATAAAAATATTAGGATCATTATGAAATGGGCATCCGTAAAATGCTAATATTAGTTAACCTATTAAATTTGAATTTGATTTTCTATTATTTTATTCAAATTTAATAATTTAGTCAATATCAATATTTTATTGTAACGATATTGTAAACCCCTTTCTAAATATGTGTGAAGACTTCCAAGTTTTTGTAATTGTTTCTCTATGTTTCTTAATAAAAATAGATAATTGACCCGCATTACCCTATGTATTAAATTAAAAAAAATTGAATATAAAAATATTTAAATGTTATTAATGTGTTTTTTTAGAAAAAAATAAATAATATGAGAATTTACCCGATATAATTGACTTTATTGGTCTAAAAACAACTCATACAACATGTGAAAACAATATTTGACTAAGCAAAATTTTAAGATAATATCTTTTCTTAATATTAAAATAACAACATATTAGATTGACATGGGATAACCTGAGTTAACATATAAAATTCTTGATCCAGGTTATAAGACTATGATAACCCTATAGAAAACAAATCAAAATAAATTATGAAGCTTAATTCTCAATCAACCCAATATTCAAAGATGAAATTGAAAAACAAAATCAATTAAGAAATAACCTAAATAAATGACTCGAGTTAACATGTCAAACTTTCAAACCGGGTCATAAAACTGAGATAACCCCATGAAAAGCATATCAAAACAAATTACAAATTCCAATCTCCAATCCACGCAATATTAAAGGATGAGATTAAAAAATAAATCAATTAAAAAAAGAACAGAAAAATAACTTGAGTCAATCCACCAAACCTCTAACTCAGGGTCATTAAATCAGGATAACCTTATAAAAAAATAAAAATGACCTGATTTAACCCGAGTTAATTTGTCAAATCCACGACTTTGATCTTGAGATTGAGATAACCCCATAAAGAGAAAGCCAAAATAAATTATAAAGCTTGACAATCAATCACTTCTATTGGATATAATGTTGAACGATAAAATTTATGAAAGTCTTAATTAAAAAAATAGCATAAAAAATAAGTCAAGTTAACTCGAGTTAATCGTTAAGCACTATTCTCAGGTCATGAGACCAAGATAACTTGATGAGAAACAAACTGAAACAAATCATGAAGCATAATTCTCAACAAACACAATCTTAATTTATGAAATTGAAAAAAAAAGTCAATTAAAAAAAGAGAAAAAATAAACCAATTAGGTTAATACACCAAACCCACAACTCAGGTCATGAGATGAAGACAACCCAATAAAAAGCAAGTTCAATATTGAAGAACCCATGACCCACGTCATGAGACTGATATAACCTTTTAGAAAGAAAATTAAATAAAAAAACAACTCGATTTAACCAAGGTTTAAATGCCAAAACTCGTGACATTGATCGTGAGACCAAGATATTCTTATAAAAAGCAAATCAAAATAAATCATAAAGCTCAATTTTCCACCGATCCAGTATTGAATGATAAAATTTTAAAAAAATCAATTAAATAAAAGACACAAAAAACAACCCAAGTTCATTCGAGTTAACTCGTTAAGCACTATTCTCGGGTTATGAGACCATGATAACCCAATGAAAAATAAATAAAACAAATCATAAAGTTTAATTTTAAATCAAATCAATATTAAAGGACGAAATTAAAAAGAAGATTAAGAAAAAAAATGAGTCAATCAGGTTAATTTATCAAATCAAGTTAACCCATTAAATTTGAAATTCATGTCACGAGAATGTGATAGTTAAAAAAAATTTAATATTAAAAAATAAAATTAAACAAAAAAAAATTAATTAAAACAAAAACAGCAAAGCAAATCACTATTTTAATAAATAGTGTTTTGGTAGGAATCTGCATACTCCTTCTTTTAGTTTAAAGTTAATAAATTACAATAAACCCTGAAGGTAACATGAAATTATAGAAACCACCTAAATATTCGAAGATTCGGCAAAAAGCTTATTTGTATCCAAAATATCGTTAATTGCTATTTAAAAATATAGTTAAATTAATGAATTAATAAATTAGAAAAAAGTATTAGAAAAATCTAACCAAATGGAAAGAAATTAGATAATAAATTTAATATTTCTCATCTACTAAAAATAATGATGATCATGTCCACTTTATTTTATATTCTTTTTCTAATTTGTTAAGTTTTTTTAATTTAATTATCTTTTTTAGTTGTAACTAAGAGCATTTCAGACGCGATATGGGATTTCTGTAATATTTTTTCAAATAATATATATATATATCCCATTGTCCATCACTTTTGAACACTCTCTTTTATGGACAACAATTTCATACTGTATAAATAGGTAATATCCATTAAAAAAGATAGCTTTCGTGTATCTATAGACATAAAATTCTTTGCACCTAAAATTATTTGGGTTGAATGTTTATAATTTTATGATTAAATCCTTAATTAATTTGTGGGGGGAAAATAATTTCAATAAAAAATCCTAGAAAAGAGAGGTTTTAAGAAATTTATATTGTTACACGAATGAGTTATGTATGAAAAGGAAAAAACCTCAAAGGTTAGCCTAATAAGGATTTTTAGAATTTTTTTGGAATTGTGGTAGCGGTGAGTGTTTAAAGTGTTTTTTGTTTAGAAATACATTAAAATAAAGTTTTTTTATTTTTTAAAAATTATTTTTCATATTAGCACATCAAAACAATCTAAAAACATAAAAAAATTATTTTAAACAAAAAAAAATTCAAAATTTTAAAAACACAATTTCCATCAAATTCTAACCAGACAGATCATTCATTTCCAAGTTCAAATTTCGAAGTCAGTATTTAAAGATTTTTATTCAATTTTCTGAGTGTACTATGATGCTGTAAGAAGAGAGAGAAAAAACGGTAAGAGTGGGACAAAAAAAAAAGAAAAAGAAATTAAAGAGTGGCACGTGTTGCAAGTAGGAACCCAGAAACTGATGACTCATTTTATCTCTATGGAGGGTTTTTTAATATAAAAAAATATTTCACGATTAATCTTTAAATTTAATTAATTTATTAAAAACTATTTTTAAATCATGATGATGCGTCATAAATATTTTACTGACAAACAATATCAGTCTTCAACCATAGTAAAATGAACAATAAAACAGTGTCCTCGTTTAGTCTATTTTGTAATTTATTATACGAATTAAATTAAAGCCTAAAGATTTGAATAAAATCACAACTCTACCATTGTAAGAGCTCATGTCCTTTTCGTGCTCTTACTTTTGTATTGTATATGGTACACCTCGTTGTATTATAAAATTACTAAGAGTATAGTACTTGAAATGTGGATGTATATTTGGAAATTCTTAATTATTATTCTAAATATTTTAAAATAAAAATATTTTTTTAATATTTTGAAACTTTGAAACTAACGTAGATGTTTAAATTAAAATAAATGTATTAAAATTAAAAGTATAGCTATGAGAAGCAAAATAATTATTCAAATGACTAAAAGAACTGATTTTTTATTTAATCTTTTTGTGATATAATTTCATGAGATAAAATTTTAAATTATAGAAAATGATAAAATTAAAAGAAAAAACCACAACGTAAAAGATAGATAGAGAAAATATATGGTCAACCTCAAAGCTTTTAAAATTTTTATTTTATTTATTTTTCAATCTCTGAATTTGAAAGAGGAGAAGGAAGCTCGTTATAAAACATTAAAAGAGATAAAGTTGTTGGTTGACCACATTCTAGCCACAAAAAAATTATCTTTGTGTCAATGAATTTATATACTAAGAGGAGTTTAATGAAAGTGTTTTTTCCATCTAAATATTGCAGAAAAGTAGATTAAGTTTTGTTTGGTTTATTTCTATTCGATTGATTTTTAAAAAAGTGATTTTAGAGTGTTTTAGAGTTGTTAAGTGGTCTTTTAAAGTTTATGTAGTGTTGTGGAGATGTTTTAAGGGGGGAAAGATATGAAAATTGTGTTTTTGAAGTCTAAAAACCTAACCCTATTTTCCTAGTCAAGAGAGGTGACTAGAAAAGCGATTGATCGATTACATGAGTAGACGACAATACATCGTCTTCCCTTGAGGAAAAAAAACCAATAAAAAGGCATGGACCTGGGCTTTTAGGCCTATATGTGTATGGGTTGTTGATTAAGGCAAGATGTGTGGGTTTAGTCCATCAGCACCTCGTCTCTTTTGTGTTTTTTTTGTTTTCATTTTTTAATCCTTTCCATTAGTTATTTCTATTTAAATATTGATTTATGTCATCTTTCTTATTTCATAAACAAATTGATTTAACTTTGTTTTTTAAATAGTGATTGATATTTTTTATATATTTTTTCAGTTGCTTGATGCTTTAAATGGATTAATTTGATTTGTATATAAAAAAAAATTCCTCTTATATCTTATATGAATTACTTGTATTTGTATGATTTTTTATAAAAACAAAAATAATTTGTTACTAGCAACAAAATTTAGTCACTAAGATAAATGAGTGAAAATATTTAAAATACAAGGAACATCTAGTTTAAAAAGTTTTATATGTGTATTTATTTTTTATTTCTACTACGAAGATTAACTTTCTACTTTAATATTTAATTAGTGTTAATAAAATTTTTATTTATTTATCAATTCACTTGTTTCTTAGTTTATTTTATAAAGCATAAACAAGATCTTTTTTGTTTCTCAATATAAAAAAAAATATGATACATGAAAACATATTCATAGCGTAATTATTTTTTTCACGTTAAAAATTAACTTGAAATCCTACCATAGCATAAACAACACGGTTACATTTCTTAATTAAAAAAATTATAATATTTTAAAATGCTTTCACAACATTAACACATTCTTTTACTATGTTTAAAATTAACTTGAAATTCTACCCGTAACGTAACGTTGATGACAAAACTAGTAGATTTTTAAGGAGGAAAAAAGGAAAAGACAACACAAAAAGTAACCATATCTTGAAAGGAGGGACATATGTCACTTTCCCATCATTTCATAAGTCGAAGCAATGGTGTCATGATCTATTTTTGACCTCTAATTTTTCTATGTATTACAAAAAATATTTTTTTTCCAAAAAATATGTTGTCAAAGTAAATAATAAAAAGAAAAAAGAAGAAAGAGTTTAGGGAGTGATTTAAGAACAAAGAGAGAACAAGGGACTGAAAAGAGTAGGGACTGGAAAATAATAGGGGAAGAATATGGGAAAGAGAAAACGAGAAATAAATTGGAGGATCAAGCAAAATTAAAAAAAATATATTGAAAAAAATCCTATACATTAAGAAATAGTAGATTTAATTAATCAGGAATTTATGGTCAAGAAAGAAACAATATAATTATTTAATATAATTTTTTCAATTTAATTTTTCATGTTTTGTACGGCATCTCAAACAATATAAACAGATGGCATACATAAACACAAAGGTAGGATACGCATACAAAGATTGAAGGTGAGACTCTTGAAAAAAATTCTAGCCAAATAAAAGACCTTGCTGAAAGAAGACAAAAGAGAAAAAACCCTAGCCACCAAAATCCTTGAAGTTTCCAATCTCTATCCTTGCTCAACCACTGACCATCGTGACTACCTCCATTGCCCACCGCCTACGTCCGCTCACTTTGGCAATCCCATCCACCGCAGCCAAATATTTGTGGTTATTTATGTTGGTCATGCTTGGTAAAATAATTAATTTATAATGGGTTAATATAAATTAAAAAATTAAAAAAAATAATTTGAAACTCTATTTACCATTATTTCAAATCTCGTTCTATAATTTAAAAAGTGAGAATTGATTTTTATATCAAACTTAAATCTCAAATCATTATTCTAAGAATTCTCATCTCCAACAATAATAAATATAAGCATTTAGTTTATGTGAAATACTAGCATGTATACATAATATGTTTTTTTTTTTTATCATAAAAGCAAATAATAATTAGATATGATATTTTATAATAATTTTCATTTTTTTTAAGAATAACCAGCTCTTCGTCACCAAAAAAATATATATTTAAAGACCAATTAAAGTGGTTTTTTCCCCTCATGTTTTCACATGATAAGATTGCGGAGATATAATGGCGACAAAAGGTACCTCAAGTCATGAAAGAAAGTCCCAAATTTCTAATAATAATTATAAAAATAAATAAAGAAATTCCCTAAATTATTGGTGGAGTGCTTGGTTACGGTCCATACCACGTGCCAAGATACGGTAATGTATTAAATTTATTTCCAGTACCAGAGCCAGAGCACCATTTATCTCTGGCCTTCACGTTCTTTTCACCGTTCTTCATTGTTGCAACTCGCAAGAAGCCATGGATCCTCAGGAGCTTAAACAAGGCATAGCCGAGCTTTACGACGAGTCGTCAGGTGTGTGGGAGGACATATGGGGAGATCATATGCACCACGGGTTCTACAACCCGGATGATCAGGTTTCTGGATCCGGGTCGGATCATAGGGCTGCCCAGATCCGAATGATGCAGGAGGCGCTTCGTTTCGCTGGCATTTCAGGTTTGAACTTTGAATGATTTTTTTTCATATATTTATACTCTCTCTCTCTCTCTCTCTCTCTCTCTATATATATATATATATATATAAAAGTCGTGGCAATGAATCTAATTTTGTGATTATAGTGGTAGCCTTTTCTTATCTATAATATAAGGTAGGACCGTGTCGGGAACACCCAAGACATAACTCACTGTATTTGAGAGTGAGTCATATATTTTAGAGAATTACTAAAACAAAGAAACACAAGCTTAAAGTAGTGGCCTGAATCAGGACTCGGTCAGAAAAGAGTCTGAGTTCACGCATGTCCGTGCAACCTCGGAGGTCTCATATGCCTGATAATGTTCTTTCCAATTCCACCGCTTATTCTGGACTGTGTCTCAAGAAATTAAAAAAAAAAAAAATCAACTTGGTCTTGTCTTCTATAAATGAGTAAACTACTCTTTAGTCCCTGTGTTTTGAGCGATGTTATAAATTAGTCATCTACTACGTGTTTAGGAACCAACAACTTTGTCTCTTTGTCTGTGCTATAGCTGTCGTCCATGGACGAGGTCTCAAATCACCGAGTTATCGGTCAATTATGGAAATAAATTTAATTTGGATAAATGTAATAACTGTCATATTGCATCACACGTGTCCACCACTAACTGCTAAGGGGATGTGTGGAGTTAGAAGAGGGCAAGTGTTCATTGTTAATCTATTGCTATTTTGATTAAACACAATTAGAATGATTAAGACAGACATAAACGAGATTATGATACCATGTAGCATAGTTTTTAAACTTATACCGGTCTATGGCCCGGGTTTTGGATTTTGATCGGGTTATTGGGTTGGCCGGGTTAAATTTTATTTTAAAAAAATTTAAAATGGCGTCGTTTTAGTTCAAAAAGAAAAAAAAACAAACGTTAACGGGTTGCAACCGGGTTTTTGATCGGGTTTTTCCGGGTCAACCCGCCGGGTCATACCGGGTCATGGCTTATCCTATTTTTTTATCAACTCGGTCCGGTTTCAGTCCCGGGTCGATCCACCGGGTCGGGGCGGGTTTCAAAACTATGATGTATAGTCAAATTAATTAAACAAGACGACATTGCATCGACCTGGCAACGTTGTAGCCCGCGACCAATGTCTAAACTCTATTAGTTGTTGTTAGGCATGATGAGGGTGTTTGAGATTGTGATAACGATTGCTTTTTAAAATGTATTATTTGTATGAAAATGCATCAAAATAATATATTTTTTTATTTTTTAGAAATTATTTTTTATATTAGCATATATTAAAATAATTTTAAAACATAAAAAAAATTAAATTTAAACAAAAAAAATTTAAATTTTCACCACCACGGGTGCCGGAAAAAGCTAGATGTGAGGAGGTGATTCCTGCAACTAGAGCTGATGACATTGCCGATACCTGAGAGCCAGCAACAGTATGTATGTCTTGTGATGCTAGTTAGTAAGATTGGCCGCTATTGTTTTCAAGTCTGTGAACAGAAAATTGTAGGAGTAGATAACCTTCTAGTGGCAAAAGGACCATGGGGGAGCTAGAGGAGCTAGGAGGAGCCACGACACGCGTTTTCTTTCATAAACTATCTATTTGACTTGTATTTCTTCACACGTTAAATATTTTTTTATACATACAAAAAAAAAAAAAAATATATATATATATATATATATATATATATATATTACGTGTTTTTATATATAAAAAAATCTTGTAAATTAAAAAACTCATAAATACGTATAATTGAATAAATCTAGAACTATATAGATTAATAAACAAGAAAAAAAAATCAAGAAACATATATAAATGAAAATAAAGTTAATTTATATAAAAGATAAAAAATTACAGATGAATTAGAATAATTTTTTCAAAAACTAAATACATAGTACCATAAAACAAATTCTATATAAAAAAAGATTAAATATGAAAAAAAATCACATTCAAAAAGCATTAATTGAAAAATAAATTTAAAAATTATTTAAGAAAAAAACATTAAAAAAAGATATCAGTTAAAAAAGCAATATCAAAAAAATATAGCTAGGATATAGTGATTTAACTCGTCAAACTCATCCGGATCACAAACTTCATTGCGTTCAATAATTTTTGAAGGCCCACCCGCGTGCTTGGGCTATTTTGGCCATTTTCTATTTTTTTAAAAGGTTAAATATAGCCCCTGGTTTTGTTTTTGTTATTTCAAATCATTTGCCCTTGTTTTTTTGAAGAAAAAACACGCAAATGATGTGTTGATTGCGAGCCGAGATTCTGGCGACCTAGTGGTGGCTAGAAAATCATGGTAACTTTTTTTTTTAAAAAAAAAACTCAATTTTAAGTCATTTCAACCTAGAAACACAATACTCTTTAAACACCAATGTATCAATTTATAAACTCAAAATACCAAAAAAAAAGATAAAAAAACACGAAATCAAGCCTGGGTAGATTTATCTTTCTCGTCCTAGATTTGTTTTTCATGAAATATTAAGGTTCTAAACAATCACCACCAAGCCTTTCATTTCTAATGGAACTCGTGGGCAACAAAAAAAAAAATCTATTTTGATGGTTAGAAATGGTTTGAATGATGATTTTTTCTTTCATCATCGAAACTCGACAATTCTTCTCTCTCCCCTCTTTCTAATTATTTAATTTATATTTATTTTTAAGTAGTTGGGTTTTAAATATTTCACATAAATAGGTATCGAACTTATTGAGAATGACCTCTTGGTATTAACTACGAGGTAATGGAATTGATTTTGCTTCATTCCTTGATATAACTAAGTTAGCATATGATAAGATTAGTTCCCTGTCAAGTTCACTCTTGGACATTGTGTTTTTTCACGCAACTTTATTCTTTGGTATTAAGTTGTATGTCGTACTTGTGAAAAAAAATAAAATTGTATGGAATATAGTTGCGTGATGGTTACATCCAAGAGTGTTAATTCTGTTATTGTTTTTTTTTAAATTTTAATTATATATTTTGATTTTGAAGTATTTTAACGTGTCATTTTGGGATTGAAAATTTTCTTTTAAGATAATTTAACTAAAAATTATATAATTCAAATCTCAATCACAATATCAAATATCTAATTATAATTTTAAAATTTAAAGATTTATATTCAGTAACAAGTAGATCATTGATTCGAGTTATATTGTGGGTTATATCAATTTAAAAAAAAAAACATAAAAAGAAATATTCAAGCATAGCTAACATTTTTCTAGTAAAAAAAAAAACTTAAATCATGTGAGAGTTGATTCAATATAACTTGATCAAGTCAACGAGTCTAAAAACAACTTGAACGACTTGTGAAAATATAGTCAGACTAAAAAGAATTCAAGACAACATTATTTTTTTAAAACATATTGAGACTAAAATATATTGAATCGACCCAAGTTAACTCGTGTTAACCTTTTAAATTCACGACCTGGGTTATGAGACCATGATAACTCAATGTAATAAAACTCAAAACAAATTATGAAACTCAATTTCAAATAAACTCATTGTTGAATTATGAAATTAGAAAAAAAAAAATCAATCTAAAAAAACACAATACAAAATTACTTAGGCTTCGTTTGTTTGCTGGAAAGTAGTTTTTTTTGGAAAGTGAATTCCGGGAAAATAAATTATTTTCCGATGTTTGGTAGTGTAATGTAAAATAAGTTGGAAAACACTTTCCAGTGTTTGATTATGTCATGAAAAATGAGCTGAAAAATAACTTATTAATGTTTTATTTTTTTTTCAAGTTTATTAAAATAATGAGGAACAAATCTTACAAATTAAAAAGTTAAATGAGAATAAAATTGAAAAAAATATATAATTTCATAAATTATCTCAAATAAAATAAATAATAATCAAAATAATAGAGATTAAATCTAAAAAATAAAAAAATTGAAAGATGAAGAAATTAAAATAATAATAATTAACATTTCATAAATTATTTCAAATAAAATAAGTAACAATCAAAAGAACGAGGACCAAATTTGATAGATAAAAAATTTCAATTAAAAAAATAATAAGGGAAAAACAAATAATAATTATAAAAATGAGGACCAAACTTAATATAAAAATTAAATTTCAAGGGATGAAATTGAAAAACAAATATTCAAAACAAAATATATATAGCAATTAGAAATTTGAGGATCAAATTTGATATAATCAGTAAATAATATGACATTTCTAAAATTTTCACAACTTCCGAAAAATGTTTTCTGCTCAAAATAAAAGGAAAACACTTTTCTGGAAATCAAGCCAAATTTTTCTTTGACTGGAAAGTGTTTTTCGTTGACCAACTTTCCTAATGACAAACAAACACAGGAAAATTTGGAAAATGGTTTCCCGAAAACCATTTTTTGGGAAACAAACAATCCCTTAAGTCTACTTGAGTTAACTCGCAAAACTCATGAATCAAATCATAAAACGAAGATAATTTTATAGAAAATAAACAAAAACAAATAAAAAAGTCTAATTTATAATCAACAAAATGTTGAAGATGTTGAATGATAAAAATAAAAAATAAAATCAATTTAAAAATAGATAAAAAAACTCAAGTCAATCGGGTTAAACTGTCAAACCCGTGACATAGATTCAAGACTAAAATAACTATAAAGAAAAGAAATTATAACAAATTATAAAGTTTAATTTTTATGTGTTGAAAATAAAATAAAATAAAATATTATTTACAAAACAAAATGAGCAAAATAAATATAAAATATCTCAGCAAACTTGGCTAAAATGTCCGGAATGAATTGAGATTAAAAAAATAGAAATAAATTTGTTACAAGTTATTTTATTTTTTGAAATGATAATGGTGCAAATCATTGAAGACAAAACATAACAAAGGATATAATATGCATGACCCAACAAAAGGAAAAATTACCATAGTCTAAAATCATTAGTTAGACTTTAATAAGTGAGCATGTGGTACTTCAGGGTATGTTTTCAAAAATAAAATTTAATTGAATAAAAGTGTAGTTTAACAAATTAATTTTATTTTATTATCTAAATATTATTAATTCGATCTTCACAAATCTTAGGGCCATTGAAGGTTTACATAGTTATTAACTTCAGGATCCGTGAAATTAGTCGAGATGCGTGCAAGTTGACCTGAATACCCATGTTAATAAAAAATATTTAAAAATAATAAATTTTAAAATTTTTAATTTTTAACTTATCACATCAAAATTATTTAAAGAATATTAATTTAATATTTTTAAATAAAAAAATTTTAAAATAAATTTTAATAAAAAAACAAAGGCTCACTACCAAACAAATAAAAAAAATAATATCTTCATGAAAAAGCAAAAAACCCACACCATATCCCATCAAATCCTCTCTCTCTCTCTCTCTCTCTCTCTCTCTCTCTGTAAGAGACGCGACACCTCATCTTTCCCCTCTTTAATTGTAGTGTTAATCAGTCGAGAAACCCCACAAAGCAAAGTACAACAAAACCCCCCCCTG
>Ga0325411_1003017_pt1 | contig 18991 bp, 13 predicted proteins | sample PopdelMetagenome_13_FD_206181 | JGI IMG/M metagenome (GOLD analysis project Ga0325411, IMG submission 206181) | Populus deltoides microbial communities from Bellville, Georgia, United States - Xylem-PdIQD-R4 | ecosystem: Host-associated > Plants > Phyllosphere > Stem > Wood/Secondary xylem...
CCAGTGCTTTTCTTCCACTAAAGCAATGTCAACCTGTTAACAGTATTTCCAGAGATGAGCAAAATGAACAGGTAGACATTGAATGTCAAAACAAGGAGCAAGGCACTCCAAGAGATGGATCTAATGAGCCAAGTGAACCAAGATTTAAGTTGATTGTGTCGAGCGATAATGGAGAGCAAGATCCAAGTGCTGCAGCTAATCATACTGGTGAGTCGGATCGCTTACCTCACTGTAATTGCAGTTAATGTATCTATGATTCTATCTTTAAATTCCAGATAATTTAGCTAATAATATCTTTCATGCATATTTATCTTTATATGGGCAGATAAGCAGCATGATAAAGGAGCTGCATTGGAAGTAAATCATCAATTACACTCTCTTCCTGATGATACTCAAGATGGTGGCGCTCTTAGGACGGAGAGTAATGAAGGTTGTCAAATAAAGCATACCAATACTAGAGCAGTCCATGCTGAAGCCTTTCCAGCAAAAGTTATTGCTTCTATTTCTCAAGGCCGACCCAATGCCCCTCCACAAGAGCCTTATCAGCCTGCTAATGATATATCTAAGACAAAACAAAATGGACAGGTAAATGTTGCACATGAAAACAAGAAGCAAAGTGCTCCAGCAGCTGATTTAATTGTGTTAAGTGATGATGAGAAGGAAGATGCAAGTGCTGCAGCTAGTAAGCAAAAAATTCAGAACTTAAACACCATATGGAATTGCATTAGTCCAAATGGTATGAAAACAGGGCCTTGGTCAATGTTACTGCTTAAGGAATGGAGTGATAGTGATTCCTGTGTATTAAAATGGAAGGTTTGGAAGAGCGGTCAGAGCCCAGAAGCAGCAATTTTTCTAAATGAAGCCCTCAACCAGGTTTTCAATAGAAGGAAATGTTGACGTTTTTCATTTTTCACTCGGTTACCAACATGAAGCGTCCAAGCCAAGATAAAGTATTTCTTTCCGAATAACTAATTTACTCACTATTTTATGTTCAGATTTTGGCATGACGCTTTCATATGTACATAACGCTTATATTTCAGAAAGACTAGCCTCGATCACTTCATGGTGGTTTTTAAAGAACCAGGACGCAAATCAGTTATTGGGAAACACAAAAATAAGGCCAGTACATTTACCTATTTGTTTCATACAGAATTGATGCCGCTTCACTGCATGCTTAGCAATATTCTAACTTCATACATGCGTGTTCATCGAAAACTAAATTACCAAGTCACTAATGTTCGATAATTTGACATGATCAATTTCTAGGAACAAATTTACAGGGTCATAGGGTTAACATTTTACTTGTTCCTTATTCCCTGTATCAAGAATCAATATGTTTTTAATGCATGTGGGATGAATGGATTAATGAATTGATCCCAGCCTGGAAGGTTAAATTTTAGAACTCACAATCCAGAATTGAGAAAGTCATTTAAAAAAGCTAAAATTATATTAGAAAATCTCGATCCAATAATTTTTTAAATTAAAAATCAAAATTATATGGTTAGAACATTATAAAGATATATCCTTGATAAGTTCTGGAAGTTTTTAAAAAAACTCGAAGAAGAAGTTTACTCATGCTATTCAATTCTTAATGACAACAAAAATATGTATTTTCAATGTTATTTCATTTACTTATAGAATATGGCTTACAAAATAAATCTTAGTTAGCTAATGAACTTAAATTAAATTGAATCTATATATCTAACTTAAATCTAGAATTGAATAGAAATAAAATAACTATAATTAGTTATTGGGCTTAAATTAAACTCATAAAAGGAACTAATTTAAATTTATAACTGAATAAGAATATGGTATAAAGTCCATGCTTGTATTTAATGAGGTCCAATCTGCATATTCCTGAATGGTAAATTATAGGCCTTATCGAAAGACCTCCTGATGAATGATTGCTATGAAATTTTAATTTTATAGAAAACATAGCTTTTAAAATCTTCTAGGAAAAGTTTGGTATGATCCAATGGTCAATTTGAAAGTTATAATCATTAGTATAAAGGTATATAGTCAAGCTCTAGTACATGTTAAACAACCCCTTCTCATACTTTGATCATATTAATCAATGCTTAATCATCATTTGAGCTTAAACTTCATGCTTGATGTAATCTTAGAAGGAATTCTTGAAAATTTCTTGGGTCAGATATCAAGAATCAGCATATTGAATGCCTTTATGATCTTGTTGACTTTTGCCTTTATATAGGTCCAATCAACACACGCAACGGATTTTGTAATGTTGCTTGTTAATTCTCATTATTCCTCCTCTTTTTGAAAGGATTCAATATTGAATCACCAACTACATCAAAAGGAGAAAGATCATAAATGTTAAATGTGGCATTAACATTACACACACATAGAAGTTCCTACTTGTATACATTGTCATTAATTTATTCAATGACTTGGAATGGACCATTCCCTCTAGTATGCAACTTAAATCACTTATGGGCTGAAAAGTTTTCCTTTCTCATATGCATCCAAACTCGATCACCATTTTTAAAGATAACTCACCTATAATCCTTATTAGATTTAGATGTATATTGTTCATTTTTATTTCCTATTTATTGTCAAACACTCTCATTAAGTTTCTTTATAATTTCTTTATCCATTTCTATACCTTTTTCACTAATAACATAGCCAAGAAAAACAACTTTATCCATGCAAAAAGAATATTTTTTAAAGTTGGTATACAAATTTTCATTTCTCAAAACATTAAGCACACGACAAAAATGGTTAATATACTCCTCTAAGCTTTAATTATACACTAAGATATCATCAAAATAGTAATAAATTTGCTTATAAATGCACACATTACATGATTTATTAATCTAATAAATGTGTTACCATAATATGTCTATACTTTAGACATGCCACAATATGTCTATACTTTAGCCTATGAATTATTGATAGCCTTGCAATAAACACACATCTTTCAAGACACATCCTTTTTAGACACAAATAGTACTGAAAACACACAAGGACTCATGCTCACCCTCAAGTACCTATCACCTAACAACTCTTTAACTTGCCTTTAAAACTCCCTTTTCTTTTCTAGGTTACTTTTATAGGTTGGTCAGTTGAGAATTATAGCTTTAGGCAAAAAAACCAATTTAATGTTTTATTCACTATGAATATCATCAGGAAATACATCTTTATATTTCTGCAATGAAGAAATAGCAATAATAAAAAAATATTTTTCAAGATTGTTAGTATTAAAATATGTCTTTATACACAAAAGTACAAATATAGATTGGGTAGTGTACATAATGCTCTTGACATCACTCTGTTTTGCATAAAAGCTCACTTATTTTTTTTTTTCCCTTAACAACCTCTATTTCATTCTTCTCACATGGCCTCTCTCTCTTTTCTCTCCTCTCAGACACCTCTTTCTTTTTGTTTATTTTAGCCTTAATCTCTCTTTTTAACTTCAATTGGTCTTTATATAATTTTTTTAAGGTTAAATGTACAAAGGTAATGGATTTATTTTCTTTTTTCAAAATAATACCTATTTTTGAATCCATCATGAATGACCTTCCTATCGAACTACCTCAGTCTGCCTAGCATGTGACCTGCATGTATGGGATCAACATCATAAAGAACTTTATCATTTACCTCCTAATTGAAAACAAAACTAACATTTGTTTATTCACATTTACTTCCCCACACTTATTCAACCATAATGGCTTATATGGCTTATGGTGTTTTAAAGCAGACAAATTTAATTTTTTAACTAAAGTAATGCTAGCTACACTAGTATAACTTCCCTTATTGATAATTATACTATATACCTTGTTATTGGTATATCATCTAGTATGAAAAATATTTTCCTTATGCTGCCTCAACTCATTCTCATTGATTCAAGCACTCAATGCACTCCTAACCACAAACAACTCACCCCAACTAGATACTCTATTTCATCATTATTAGCATCCTCAAGTTGCAAAATTTGATCATTCTTACTATCATTTTTAGTTTTCCCTTCCTCATTATCACACATAATCATAGCTTTTTTTGTTTGGACATTGAGAAGTTATGTGTGCTATCCCTAAACATCCAAAATATTTTATATCATGATTAAGAGGTGGTTAATGATCATATTTAACTCTAATATTAATGGATACATCTTTCTTTCCCTTAGGTGGTTCTGATTTTCTCTTAGAAACAACCTTATAATTATTTTTCTAATTTGGTCTCCATGACAAAAACGAATCATAATTTCAGCTTGGCTTTGAATTTTCTTTCTTTTTTTTAGTTGACATTTCACTTCCATAGCCATAAGCACCATATCTTTTAATTCTATATAGTGATGTAACTTAATAATATTTGTTATCTCTCGGTTCAGACCATTTAAAAATCTTGTCATGATAGCTTCTTTATCCTTCTCCATATTTTTTTAATCATAACTACCTCCATCTTTTTAAGGTAATCTTCTACACTCTTAAAACCTTGAGTAAGATTTTGTAACTTCTGATAAGGTACCAATAGTAATGTTAAGGATGAATCTTCTTCTTATGACAACCTTTATTTCATCCTAAATCTCAGTAGGCCTTTCATGATCTCTCCTCTTATTCATCCCAAGTTGATCCTATTATATGATTGCATAGTCAGCAAACCTTATCACGACTAACTTCACATTTTTCTCCTTAAAGTAATTATGATAATAAAAAAATAGCTTTACTTTCTTCTCCCACTCTATGTAGATTTCTAGATCATTTATTCCCTAGAATGAGGGAATCTTTCTTTTAATACTCATAAGGCTCATATATACACCATCATGACCACTAATATCCTTTTTAATCCCTTTATCACGCCTATCATCATTTTACTTAAATATGCTTATATCAACCATTGGTGTTTGATCACCTTTATCTCTTTTGGAAGATGTATTTGAAAGTCGTAAAAGATATTAGTAATAAACCTTATTCACTCCCTTATATGTATGTAGTTAAAGATATGTCACTCCACCTGTGTTTCATTATTTACTTAACTTCTCTCAATCTTAATCTCTCACCCTTTTGCTTTTTTCCCACTCTTAACATCTCCCTTTTAATTTTTTATCAAACTAAATAAAATCTGATGTAGTGTTCAAATAAGAGAATTCAAAGAAAAATAAAAAAGGCAAACAAGAAACAACAAAAGAAATTTATAAAGTAAGAGCATAAAAAAACAAAATTATAAAGGAATAAGGTCTGGTATTAGTTTAATGGGATATGTAAAGATAAAAATTTAGCATTAAGAACTCTTTTGAATGGCAAATTAAACACCAAAGATTAACAAAGAAAGACTTTCTTGAAGAACAACTTAACAAAACAGATTGAAAATCGAACGTCTTAGCAAAACGCAATTAACTAGAAGATTTTTTCTTTTTTTTTAACCACTGCAAAAAGCAATTAAAATATAAGAAAACTCAAAAATTAATAACATAAGCTAGAGAAATTTACACTAACTATTTTAATGAATGTGTATAAGGTGTATTTTAAACCTAAATGATGCGATTCAATGCAAAGAACAATTATCTATTTTGAAATCTTGAAACAAAAAGAAAATGAAATTCAAACATTAACAAAAACAATAAATTAAATATAATGAACCTGATTTTATAGCTAAGTTTTGATACCAAACTGATACAAACCCAGAAGGCTAAACCCTATAACCCACAATTAAGAATTACTTCTCTGTTGTTGCTACAATTTGAACTTGAAAACAGCCTTTTTGAATCTTAGACTCTCATGAAAGTTTTAGATCTATGTCTTAGCTTTCCATCCATATAGACCAAACCTAAATCCAAGTTCTATAACTCCAGTTATGATCCAATAACTGAATGGTGTTCCAGTTTGGACTGAACTAACATCTCTTTTCCAAGATTGACCCTTTCTTTATTTCAGTAGTTAAACTCATCAATCAATCTTTTTATTTACGTGATAGGCCTGAATTTAAGATGACCATTTACCATAAATTAAAGGTATCTTAGACATGATATTATAAAACATGCTCTAGTTAAGGAGTTATTGATACTTTAAGTGCAAAATGATGATATAAAACATTGATAAAAATACACTTTTAAGTACTAATCACCGAACTACCCATTATATGCTCGTAGTATGGCGCCTTGAGTGTCGGTAAATAAAGTGATCATCTCTTAGTCCAAAAGTGAGGGATGCACTTGAGCAGCTGATTCCAGCCATCTTTGAGCATATTCCATTATGCTTTCTTTGTCTTTTTTCTTTAGATTGGACAAGTTGGTTCTATCGGGAGCAATGTCCATGTTATATTTGTACTGCTTGAAAAAAAATCCACCAGATCTTTCCATCTCCGGATATTTGTGTTGTCCAATCTCATATACCAGTTCAATGTTGCCCCACTTAAGCTTTCCTAAAAAAGTGCATTAATAGTTTCTCTTCATTTACTACTTTTGCCATTTTATTGCAGTAGGACTTGAGATGAGTCATGGGGCATTGTGTTTCACTATATTTGATGAACTCAGGAACATGAAACTTCTTCGGAACAACCATATTTGGGACTAGACACATCTTTACTGTCTGTACTGGATCATATAAGTCTATCTCTTCAATGACTCTGATTCTGGCTTCCAGAGCCTTCATCTTATCTTGATCAATGCTATCAGATGACTTGACCTTGTGGGACTCGTTAGCAAATGCATCCACGACTGCTGGGGCTGGTGCAGGTGTCGATGACTGCACAAATATTGGATTATGTTGAGGCTCTTGACCATTTTCACTCATTCTTTCTTCGAGCTGAGCTGTTGTCGGAGTTTGATTAAAGGTGACCAGTCGGTTAGAAGGACCTTCACTAGAGGTATTTCTTAGTGTTTGCTTGAGTAAGCTAGTAAGTCGAGCTACACTTGTCTTTAGAGACTCCAACTCTTCTTGAAAGTGGGCACCACAGTGAACGCTCTTCATCTTCCATGTTTCTTGCTTGAAGTCGGGTGTTGTAGACTTTTTGGAGACCTATATTTTAACCTGGCATGTACATATGTTATTTACAATGAATTGATGTATGCAAACGTCTGCAAATGTATGTACATGCATATTGATTATGGATGGCTATATTAGGGAGCTTATACTCTAAAGATAGGTTCTGGGCCGTTACATGATAGGTAGGCTTTCAACTTGGTCTCTTGTCCTAATGATCACCCTCATGAAGGTAATATGGGGGCTCAATAGGTAGTAAGATGACACGTACACCAATCATTACTAGTCTAAGCACTCAATAAAGAGTTGGGGTTTACAAAAACTTAAACCTTGACTAAAAGTCGTAAGGTAAGCTGTTAGTCCCCTACCTAACCTAAAGTTTTTCAGTATAAATTATCCTAAAAACATGAATGATGTTTGAAGCAATTTTATACAATGCATGAACAAATATGTACAAAATTCAAAGCATATGAGCTAATGAGGAAATGCATATTAACAATAACATAAAAACAACAAAACATGATAATTAGACAAAAACAGAGCTTAGTCCACAAGGTTCCCCAATGGAGTTGTCATTCTGTCGCATGTGTGCGGCGTCGCGGTGATCGTCCACTCTTATATATATATATATATATATATATATATATATATATATAGAAAATATGGGGTAAACAAGGAGATCTTGTCTTTTATCAGTGGAATGGAGGAATGAGAGTCGCCGCCTAGTATTTTGGTCACTAGGAACCTTAAATGGTTTTAGTAAGCTATATTATTTTATTATCTGGTATATGCTAAGGTTTCATTGTGTTTTCTAGTTGTTGTTCTATCTACGGTTTAAGAAAAGTTCTCCTCGATAAGGAGATTCTTATCTCATCGGGTAAAACCTAACCGTTCTATGTCAACCAAAGAAACTAATTTTAATATTAGGAGTACGTCTTACATGTAATTTCATAGTCTCAAATATTAAAAGAAAACAAAATATTTTTTTTGGAATTTCTGAAATGTTGGCGTAGTTATCATAACTTTAATAAACTAATTATTAAAGCTAAAATTCACGCTAAAACATTTTTTTATATGAAAATATGATATGATTTTTTTTCTTTGAGAGACTTGGTTGTATGCAAGAAAACAAAATTCTTTTTAATTTTCTTTTTTCAACATTTTAGAGAAAATCAGGTATTTTAATATCGGATTTGTATCTTTCCGGTAAAAAAATACAAACCAATATTAAGCAAAATCGATAGAAACATATGTGGGAAAATCATAAATTTTTTCAAAATAATTTTTTTGAAAAAATGTTTTGGAATGGACTATACCCGACCCAACCATTTTAGGTTGGGCCAGACAGTGAACAGTGGAGCACTCTCCACTGTTCACTTGTAGAACATTGGAGAGTGACCAGAGAAGAAGCAGAAGAAGGAAACTGACCTAGCGGCGCTGGTGACTCACATTTCTGGTGGTGATGGTGCTGTTGTCACGATGGACAGCTGTGGTGGCAGACGGTGGTTGTTGCCAGTTTCTATTTTCTTCTTCCCTGTTGTCTTTTGCTATCTCTGCACCTTCCCTTTATTTGTTCTGTTCTTCTCTGTTTATTCTTTAGCAGTGGTGGTGTTGTTGGCTCGCGGTGGCGTCGTTGTTGCAACTGCCAGTGGTTCCAAATTGTGGTTCTCCTTCTTTCTTTGTTTCTGGGTGGCTTCCTTTTTTTGTCTCTATTTTTGCTTCTTCTATCTTTGATGATGGTGGAGCTGTTGTCAATGGCAATGTTGCTGGTGTTTCTTCTTCCAAATAGGGTGGTTGTGCAATGGGGAGCTGTTGTGCCGGTCGACGGTTCTTTTTTTTTCTTTTTCTGTGTGTTTTTTTTTCTTTTGTTCTATTTTCTTTCTCTTCTCTTGTTTCTATCTTTTTTGTGTTCTTTCCTCTCTGTTTTCTCTATTCTGCGTCCTTTCCCTCTCTTTTTTCTCTCTATTTCCACCCCCTCTTTCATTCATCCCTCTCCTATATTTAAAGGAGGCCAGGGGAGAGAGCCGCCCCTACCCTATCCAATCGTGCTAAATGGGTAGGGTGGCTGGGCAGCCACTAGGCAGTCGTTCCAGGGCCGCCATAAAGCTTATCTCCTCTGCTTTTTCATCTTTGGCAGGTAAATGGGTATGGGTCGTGTCGGTTTTGGGTCTTTGGGAGAGAGAGGGAAAGGGGCGTTGCAGGGGAAAAATCTCCTCTTCCCCTGCTGCGCGTCTAGGGGAAGAAGCACAATGCTATTCAAAACAACACTGTTTTGTATTTTTTTTGTAGAGAAAAATGAATTTAGGGAGTAACCAAAAAATAGGTTATGACATATTGGTTGAAACAAACGAACCAGTCGACTGGTAAAGTCAGCAAAATAGTTTTCCTTATCAGATTAGGATAATGTTTCTTGTTTTGTTCAAGTTCTTATTTGTTTATGACTTTATATCTATAAATAAGTTTGTAATCAGAAGCATAAGATAGTAAAAAGAGAGAGAGAGAGAGAGAAGAAAGTGAAAGGAAAAGTAAAAACTTAGTAATATATACCTTCCTCTCAAATTTCTTCTTGTTATTTAGTTTTGTAATTTTTGCATTATCACTACACCATTAAATAGTTTTACCGACGGATTAATTTCGTTGGTGTAAGGCACGCAGGCCGTCGACAACATTTTTACAGACGGCCTGACCGACGGAATCTGTCCGTCAGAATATTGATCTTTGGTAATTTCCCATTCCTTCGCTAATTCTGTCGGTAATTAAAAAAACCAAACACCAACGAAACACCGACAGTATTACAGACAGCGACGCGTGCCAAAAACATTTCCCGCGAGAACTTTACCGACGAAATAATTATGTATGTATAGTCAATAGTAATCACAGATGGAACATTCGTCGGTGATTGTGGCATGGGCGGTAAATATTTTAGAATTCTCTGTCAAATACCGACGGATATATTTCGTTGGTAATAGTAAAGGTAAACACTGGTATATATCCGTCGGTAATGGTGGCATGGGAGGTAATTTTTTTGCAACTCTCGGTAAAATACCGACGGGTAGGGTTCCATCGGTAAAGCTGTCGGTATGTATTTAAAATATTTGAAAAAACATTATTTATTAATAGTAAAAAAAAACTAAATAACCAAATAAAATTGTATTAAACATAAAAAAATATAAAAATAATATTCATCCAAATATTCATTACAAATTTAATGTGTTTAAAAAACAAAATTAAACTAGAATAGCGACGGAGCTGGAGGAGGAGGCTGGTTGTTCCCGGGACTGTACTGCCAAAAAGGGGTTGCACATGTATGATCACCCATCCTTGATCTCATTTCCATGACCATTTGATGGAGCTGATCGTAATCCATCGATGGTCATTCATATTGTTGTTTCAAGGCCTTGAACTCCTCAAACTGGGTGCTCGATACTGATGGAGAGCTCCTAACGGTTGAGACACTACGGGCCGATCGCAAGTTTTCGGCCGTAGTGTTGGAGAGCCCGTAGACCCGATTTTTATCAGGTCCACCAGACGATCCTACCTCCATCTAGAAATCCGGATCGAAATCCGGATGGGTCGAAGGATTGTCCCTATATCTTTCCCTCAACCGACTATTATAGGTCTCCAGAAAATTTAAAAAAATCCTCCATGAACCCTTTGGTTAGAAGATGCATCGTTACAACATCTTGATGCAAAAACTTTTTATTTTTACACTTCTTGCATGGACACCTAATACCGTCATCAGTAAAATTCCTTAGGATAAATGTTGCGAAATTAATAAAACCCTGAACCCCGTTACAATAATCCATCCTTCGCAATCCTTGGGGTGAGTCCTAATACATCTATAAACGATCATCCATGACTTCTATCAAACCTCTATAAAATTATGACGACAACATGTATTAATTAACTATGTTACGTAAATAAACATAACAAAAATATTGGTTTGCCCCGACATTATCCAACAAACTAAAAAAACACTTATGTTAAATATTTATTATCAATTATCAACTATCAACGTCCATATAAATTTATACATATATAAATTTACGGAAATCACAACTTCGCAATAGAATTGATAAAAATTAAAACGGACCCGTTAAAAAAGCTATATTATTTATTTCATAACAACACATCTAATTCGGTGTAATTCAAACAAAGTTTCAAAAATTTACAAACAAATATAATTTGATAAAATCTAAAACAAACTATAACAACTACAAATTATACATTCATACTACAAGTTTCTTTGACAAATAACAATCAAACAAGTACATATACTAAAAAAAATTCACATTTAAATGTTAAAACTAAAAAGGATAGATTTACTTACAAAAAATGATAAAATCCACAAGAATGGATGTTGTGACCACGTACAAAAGTATAAGAAACTTGAGTGCTTGTGTTGAGCAGAGGGGGAGAGTTGGGATGGGTGGTTGGCTACAGTTTGGGACGGGAGAGGTGGGATGGGGAAGAAGAAGGGGAAGAAGAAGGAGAAATAGAGGAAGAGAGTGTCGGCAGAGTGGGTATATATTGACTTTTACCGATGGAATCATCGACGGACACTTTCCGTCAATCAGTCCGTTGGTGATTCCGCCGGTGAATGTGCCACGTCGTTGTACGGAGATCCCGGTTTAAATCACTCGGTCCATCCATCGGTAAAATCATCTGAAAAAAATCCACGTCATCACACCGTTGCAACTTTCCAAAAAAACTATATAATCCGTCGGTGATACGGCCGGTACATACCGATGGAATTAATCCGTCGGTATATACTGACTGTATAGCCGACGGGTATTATCTGGCGGTATATACTGATAGAATTAGAGATGGAATTATTGCCGTCGGTAAAAATTACCGATGAAAACATTCTGTCGGTAATTCCGTTGGTTTTTGCCAGTTTTCTGGTAGTGTATTATCTACTACATGAATTTTCTTCCAACACTCAAGGTTTAGCTTGTGAATAGAGAAGTTAATTTATTCTATATATTCACCTTTAATGTGCACCTCAAACCTTTCATAAAGTTGTATATAGCTTGTGATGAGAGTAAATTATTTATTCTATTCCTTCTCAGCAGTATAAAAACGTTTAACATTTTGGTTACTGACAGGAATTTCATTTCCATGTTCATAGTGTTGCACAATCTCCATAAATAAATCACTATCTCTATAGATAAAACACAAATTTGGGGCACCAGGATTGGGAACGCAACTTAAGCTGGTTACACGGCAGCGTATTCGGCAGACATTTACTTCAACAAACGTTGGGGGCTGCGAGTTTCTGAGTAAATGTATGTAGATATGCTTTTGTTTATGAATTTAGATTTCATAGATATGAGATCCTAAATCTTATCATTGATAACCCAGTTTATGTAGTTAAAATAAAACTTCATAATTATGCTACGACATATGTATCTTTAATTTTTGTTTGATTGTAGGGATATATATGATTTTGAAAGCTAATCTGTTTAACTTACTGAAAAATGTACTAATATTTACAAAAATATCTTGAAAATTGTAGTTATTTTCTTGAAGATATATATGTGTTTTGCTACATTTGATATTCTATTTGTTCACTTTAAAAACAAAAACATAGTATGATTCATCTAATCAATAATATCTCAATCAATAATATCTTCTTGAAAAATCAATTTGTTTCTAGTCAACTAGATTTCCCACAAGATACCATAAGCTAACATGAAAATTGCATTACGCTAAAAATTTCCTTTAACAATGAATTCCCATTCAAACAACAATTCATCTATGGTTCGGGATACACCACTGTAAATTTAACCATTTTAGAAAACGGTTCCACAATTTCCAAACAAAGTGTAGAAAAATGTGACTAACCAATTCTATGTCTTTGCCAAAATAAAAAAAGACAAAGTGCTTCCTCTGAAGGATGTCTTCGTCCAAGGAACTCCTTCGTACTAACTCTTCCATGCAGTAATAGCCAATTAAATACTTCAATTTTTGGCAGAGTTATTCCTTTCAACAATAAATTTGATGGAATTGAAGAGATCCTCGGGTATTCTATCTTGTCAATCAAGTTGCGAGATGTCTTAACCGAGTAAGTACCATCTTTTTCATGTGCCCACCTTTTGGAATCAGCTACATTATTTTTCCACTTAAAGCCTTCAATTTGATCAAGAAGTCTTTGGAGTTGCTCTATCTTTGCTGGCCTTAAATTCCTCTTCCAAGTTAAGCTCCAAAGCCAAGAATCACTAGTCAAGATTCCCATGTCTAAAAGAACACCTGTTGGTGATGTGGAGAGAGCATATAGTCGTGGAACTTGTTGTTTGAGTGATTCCTTTTCTAGCTAAGAATCTATCCAGAATTTAACCTTCTCCGGTTCTCCCTATTGTCAGTCTTGTGGTAGCAAGAGTTCTTCAATGCTTCAAAAACTTCTCCATTATGGATGATAGAAAATATGTCAAACCGTGTTTCAGATGGTTGATAAAAGATATGAAGTCCATTCTCAAAGATAGGTTTATACTTTGTGATTATAGTATCCTTCCATCCTCCTCTACGTTGATCATCAAAGCTCTATAGCCATTTGAAGAATTAGGCTTTGTTTTTACCTTGCAGTAATCCCACCCCTAAACCACCTCTTGGTTTTTCTCGCACAATAACATTCAAAGACACCTTGCTAATTTTTCTGACCTTAGACTCCCCACACCATTAAAACCTCCTTTGAATTGATGTTATAACTCGTGCTACTCCTTTAGAAAAAATGGATATATAGAATAAGGGAAGTGAATTTAAAACAGTTTTTAACAAACAAATACGACTCGCCAGACTTAACTTGCCTTTTCATCATCCTAGTCTTGCACGGATATGTAAAGTCACAGGTTTCCAGGTTGGCGGATGGGTTACCACCCAAAGAAAGACCTAGATACCTTACTGGTAAAGAATCCCATCTACAAAATATTGAGTTTGCCATACCTGCTGTGAAAGTATTATCTAGATTTATCCCGAACAAGGAGCTTTTGTAGAAGTTTACACGCAGACCCGAAGCTAGCTCAAACCATCTTAATATTCGTGTGACATGAATCAACGCATTATAATCATTTAGTGCAAATACCAAAGTGTCATCTGCATACTATAAGAAACTAAGGTACTGTTTTTGACTGAATTCGATTCATTTGAAATAGCTAGCTGAACTTGCTCTTTGAAAGAACACTAATATGGAACTTAATATCAAACAAAAATGGCGAAAGAGAATCTCTTTATCTTAATCCTCTCCAGACTCCAAATTGTTTGCTTGGAGATCCATTGATGATAATTGCAAGTTGTGAAGCTGAGAAGCATTCATGAATAATATTTATACATTTGAAGCCAAATCCCATATGTTCCATCACCTAGTCTAATTCAGTACTCCCACAATAATTTGATCAAATTGTTTGGAACTGTGCTGATTTATTTTGAATAATGAGTTTGCTAGGGACGCGTCGTCAAAGATTGATTTATCCCATTTGTCTCAAGATATTGTAGAACTATGGAATGAATGGCAGATTCGCTCATTTATGTTACTCAGTTTCTGTCTGCAAATCTTCCTCGCCATTTTTGGAGAACAACGGAAGCGTATTTCTGGACACAAGCTTGGGTATTTACTTTGGTTAGCATACTTGTCAGCAGATTGGGTTGCAACTTTTTCACTGGGCATCCTTGCTCGCAGTGAAGCCAACTCTACAAATCCGAACTTGATTCCAGTTTTTTGGGCAGCAATACTTCTTGATCACCTTGGTGGCCCCCAAACTGTTACTTCTTATTCAATGGATCAGGTCAAGGAATTATTGACAAGTCGCCTTCTTGAGCTAGTAGCCCGAGTTGGTGTGGCTTGTTATGTCTTGTACAGGTTATGGAGCTGGAATGCCATCACGGCGGTAGCCTTTCCCATCTTTATTTCAGGAATTATCAAGAATGGTGAAAGGATTTGGGTTTTGAGGAGAAGCCAGGAGTACAATAATTTGTCGCAGCAACCTTCTGCGAAATTACCTTGCATCCATATTGAAGATACATCGTTCTACTTAACGAGTTCAAGTGATGTCAGATATCTTCATGAAGCTCATCTTTTGTTCCGAACGTTCAAATTACTGTTCCAAAATGTTGATCTCAGCACTTTCGATCAAAAAATCACCTATTACTTGGTTTCTGAAAAGAGTGCCGAGGAAGCCTTCGAGTTGATAGAAGTTGAGCTGGGATTCAAATATGATCGGCTTTATTCTAAAGTGGCAACGATTTCCTGGCCTCGCATCATTATCCGCTTTATCACCTTCTTATCGTCTATTTCTGCATTAGTTTCCTTCTCAATAATGACAAAGAGCAAGAGTGTCTATTCGGAAAACGATATGATTATATCTTACGTATTGCTGTGTGGAGTTGTCTGCCTTGAAAGTTACTCTATCATGATGCATCTCTTGTCCGACTGGACTATGATTTGGCTTGGCAGTAGGGAAAAAGCATTTGATATTCTACGTCCAACCAAATGTCTTTCTCCGTTACTATCATTTCGCCGGAAGCTCAAAAGATGGTCAGGATCAATGGGACAACACAACCTATTAAGTGCTCAAACAAAGAAACCGGTGAACAAGCTTCTTAAGCAGTACTTTCCAGGGAATTGGAACATTCATAGCTGGGTGGATGTGGACAAGGATTTAAAAGAATTGATCTTCGTACAAGTCGTGGATAAACGTTCAAGGTACGATCCTGATTCCAGTGATTTCACTGTCCTCAAGAACCTATTGGAGGAGAGAGGTCGCGAGGCACTTCGAAGCAAGGATTGCTTAGATAAATTTGGATGGAGTGTGTATGATGCAGAATTCACTCATAGCCTCCTCACTTGGCACGTTGCTACTCATGTTTGTTTCATTGACGATTCCAGGAAGAAATGTTTTGCGAATCATCAAAATTGCGCAATGAGCACATCATTATCTAATTACATGTTGTATCTCCTGGTTGATTGTCCAGCTATGTTAGCAATAGAGCTCAGCAAAAACAGGTACATTGCAACTAGCATTCATTTGCGTCGTCTCCTTTCCAGGAATACTCGTACAGTAATCATGGAAATCACCACCTTAAATAAATTGGATGCATTACCGGTTCACGAAGCTGAAGTGAACGCATTTTTCGATGAATTGCTTCAAGATCCACCTGCCATGTTAAATGAAATCAAACGTACAGACGAAGGAGAAATGTCAGCCCTGCTAGATGGTTGCGTGCTTGCCATGTCATTGCAGTCATTGGAGTCACTGGATGGTTGGCCAAATGAAAAGAAATGGGAAATGATAAGTGAAGTGTGGGTGGAAATGCTGATGTATGCTGCAAGTCATTGTGGATGGAAGGAGCATGCTGATGCACTTGCCAGAGGTGGGGAGCTACTCACTCATGTCTGTCTTCTCATGGCACATCTCGGTTTAAGTAAGCAATGTCCACCTGCACTAAGTGACCATTTGGATGCTCGGGTTAAAAGGCTTGATGATATTCTCCAGAATGTGGTCTCTGAGTGTAAGGTATAGAGTGCTATTGTTTTTTTTTTTTTTTTTTCTGGGATTAGTACTATTATTTTTAATGATTCAATTCGGATGGGACTTTGTCATGTACCTATGATTATATTATGCCTTTTTGGCTCTATGCAATTCCTCTTCATCATTAGTTTAATTTTAGCTTTATTTTGTTGTTCTGATATATGTTCGGTTTAAAACTTGATTAGGAAGAATTTATTTTCTATATGATGTAAAAATTGGTCTAGAAGTTCTAGAGAAATAATAATAATAATAATAATAATAATTAAAAAAAAATTGGAAATGTTTGAGCTACAAGTGGCTCAACTCTTGTTTGTGTTTTTTTTAACTATTTTAAAAATTAATCTTATAAAATCCAAATGATTTAACTAGTCAATTTAGTTGATACAACTCAATTTAATTAAAGTTTTATCTATAATAATATTTTTCTAATTTATAAATTAATTCAATTAATCCATCTCTCAAGCCATGGTTAGATAAATAAGGATACAGATGATTTTGTAGGATCCTTGTCTTTTTACTCCCATGCCCAAAAAGATCACCTCTCAAAATGATGCCACGTTGTACTTGATTGCTTTCTCCATCTGTCTACTCACTTTTTTTTTTTAATGTAAATGTTGACCAGTTTGTATATATTGTAATTGTCGCACCTTCGCGCGGAGCGCGGTGTCGCGATGACTTTTCTTGGGAGCGGGGATTCATATCAGGGTCTTTTGTTTTTGTGAAAAAGGGAATCGCCACCTAGTATTATGGTCACTAGAAAACCTTACTAGTCTTTCAGAGATTCTAAGGCAAGGGATTGGTTGCGTAAAGGGAAGGTTTTAGCACCCCTAGTACGACGCCCTACCTAAAGGAAGATGCTTGGAGTTTGGTTTGCCTTATAACTACTATGATGTTGGTGTTTTTTAATCCCATCAATTTTCCTAGTATAGGTTTACTATAAAAAAAACTTGGGTTCAAACTTTAAAAGCAAGAACACTTGGGCAATATAGATCATACCCTTAGATATGTCTACAGAGTGCCAAGAAGAAACGATGCAGATCTCTTGAAATCCGTGTTTAATTTGAACTAAATTTAGAACCTATGAATTAATAGACAGCTAAGATAGAAATCTAAAAGATTCAATGTGCTTAAAAACTCATTTTTTCCCTTAGTATTTCAAGTGTTCGCGACTCGTAAATCGCAAGGAAAAGAAACAAAGATTTAGAAATCTAAGGAAATTCAGAGCGCTTTAAAAACTTCTTTTTACCTTAGTGTTTCATATTTTCACAGCTCATAAACCGTAGAGTCAAAAATTGAAATATCCTCAATTATAATCAAGGCTTCTTTCAAGGATGTGTGATAACTTATTTTTCCTAGAAAAATATTTTGGATATTAACCACTTGGTTTTTTTTTTATCCAAACATTAACAGTGAATAATAACAGGTTATTCCCAATAATATTTTGGATATTAATCCCTTTGGGATTTCTTTATCCAAATACAAATGGTGAATAAAGTAGAATTCCCCCAAGATAAGATTTTGTATTTTTTGGAATATTGGTCAACACCTTTTGGAGTTTTACAAACATGTTGTAAAATTCAGAATGCAAGAAAATAATTTTTGTGTTTACAAAATCCATGCTAAAACATATTTTCTTTTAAACTTTGAATATTTGTTTTTTTTAAGGAATGTTCAAAATATGTTAAGGTATTGGCCGTATGCAACGAAAACATATATATATATATATATATATATATATATATATATATATATTGCGTAGAAAACCGGGTATTCTAGATACAAGATTTGTATTTTTACTATATAAAAATACAAAAAAAAAAAACCACAAAATAAATACACAAAAAAACAACGATATTACTTGTTTTTTTTAGGGGCTGGGTCCAGCTCGGCCTATGTGGCTGGGCTGAACCCAGCAGGCCTAGCTAGGTCACTAGCCCAAACCAGTGACCTGGTTGGGCACTGTTGTAGGTTGCATGCGTGAATTACTCACGCATGCACTGCACAGTGCGAAGGTAATTAATTTACCTTCGCACAGATAAACCAATGGTAGAAGAAGAAGGATTGGTTACGTGAAGAACTAGTTAAGAAGAATAGCTGAAGAAGAAGAAGTTGTTACGTCAGGATTACTGTTAATTTTCTTCTTATTATAACTACTGATTGTGCATCAAAAGTATCATTAAGTCTCTTATTTTACATATGTATTTATTGTTTTTATTTGGGTTTTTTATAATAATTGATGTGCTTTTTAGTAATGAAGTTTCTTTTAATGTTTCGATAGGTTTTTGGAGCTTAAATGAATTATTTCAGAAAATTCAACGTCGGAATTCGGAACAAAGAATTGAAGAGAAATTTAGTTGAAGATTGAAGAAAATCTTGGTTCAAATAAGTGCTCCAAATTTGCTCCAAAAATCAATTCTATTCCAATTCTAGAAAAGAATATCATATGATCTATTTCAAGCCCAAACTTGCCTTATGTTGTGTGCAAACTTCAACCATCAAACACTCAAGGTTTTAATGTCAATCTTAGCC
>Ga0325411_1003018_pt1 | contig 18990 bp, 6 predicted proteins | sample PopdelMetagenome_13_FD_206181 | JGI IMG/M metagenome (GOLD analysis project Ga0325411, IMG submission 206181) | Populus deltoides microbial communities from Bellville, Georgia, United States - Xylem-PdIQD-R4 | ecosystem: Host-associated > Plants > Phyllosphere > Stem > Wood/Secondary xylem...
AAAAAAAAACATTTTTAAGAACCTTTGCAACATCCACGTACAGTGTTAATTGACCACCATATATTTTCAGGTGGATGTTTGCTTCTTTTCCTTTTCAAAACCAACCAAGAACAGGAGGAATCAATAGTTCTGAAAAAAGCTATTGCCGGATCCAATAAAAAAAAAAGTTGGCATTACCACAATTGTGGGCAGTGGTGGTCCTCCTGGCCATTCGAAGAGGCATAATATCTAGTAGATCTCCATCAAAATCAAAACGATCGGCTCGGCAGGCAATAAGATTTCCAGAGTCGGACCACAAACCAGTAGTCTTGGACCCCACTACGTGAATTATGATAGTGATAATATATAGTTATGCTAGCCACGGAGTAAAACAACAATCGACAACTTGGCTCTGCGTTACAGGCAGCTTTCTTGTCATTTTCCTATGAACCCTAAGAAGTACAGACCGCAACCGGTGTTAGTGGACTTTTTGTCTGTAAGTTCAAATGGCAAATTATACAGTGCTTTCCTCTCGAAGCAAAGGCGTTGCTAACCTTTTAATGTTTTATATATATATAATTTAAATAGAAATAAAAAGTATGGTAATAGTTATTTTTCAATTAAAAATATATTAAAATAATAATTTTTATTTTAAAAATATTATTTTTAACATTGGTGCATCAAAATGATTTGAAAATATTAAAAAAATATTAATTTAAAATAGAAAAAAAAATAATATTTTTAAAACATAAAAATATAAAATAAAGAGAAAGTGAAGAAAACATAACGTTCAATTTCGAAATTCTGCCCTGCAAAATAAGAGGAAGTGAACACAAGCAAGACGACACGTAGGATAATGGCTGTCAATATCATTTTGCTGCGTCCGGTCTACATGTACGAGATATTCAGTGGCACTTGATGAATAAATTTATGTATTGTTGTATTTTTATACTACGAATAAGGTTGTTTTTCAAAGTAATTTTTTATGTAAAAATATATATTAATAATTTTTTTTAATTTTAAAAATTATTTTTAACATCGACATATTAAAACAATCTAAAACATATAAAAACATATTAAATTTTAATAAAAAAAATTTTGAATTTTTGCACTGCGTTCCTAAACGATATAAATCAACATGTTTGGGAACGTGGTGCAAACCGTGTTCTCAAAAAATTAAAATTTTTTTGCTAAAATTTAATATGGTTTGTATGTTTTGAATTGTTTTGATGTGCTGATATCAAAAATAATTTTTTAAAAAATAAAAAAACATCATTAATATATATTTCAACACAAAAAATTATTTAAAAAACAACCTCTACCATACTGTCGCTATTACACCATAGAACGAGTTGGGATTAAGTGAAATATCCAAAGCGTTTCATTACGTGGACTAGCTAGGAGATTTGAAGTTGAATTGAAACTTTTTTATTTATTTAATGGATGAAGATTGTATCAAAAATAGATATAGAGATTTTCAAAAGTAATCACGGTATGATTAAAATTGTCAATTTAAATGTATATTTGGTATGAAATACGGTGCCACGTGCCTTTTAAAAATATTTTTTATTTAAAAATATATTAAAATAATAAAAAATTAAATTTTGGATAAAAATTAAATTTGTAAAAAATTAAAAGATTAATAGTTTATAATTTCAAAAATAGATTCCAATACAAGAGCTATGAAAGATTACAGAAGCACTATTCACAATATTTATAGTGAAACACCGTTTTCTTTTAGTATTACTAGTTAGATAACCAGCGCGATGCCGCAGATTAATTTTTTTTGTATAAAAAATATAAAAAAAAGCTAAGATTTAAAATTATTAGGTCTTTCTGCAAACTTATACCTAAGAATCTTGGGTTTGACTGTAACGCCTGACCTAAGAGTAATATTTATAATATTAATAATAACATTAAACTTGTATAACCCAAGTTTAAGTGGGTTTGGCTGCAATACCAGATCCAATAACCTTAGATGTGGGTCTGGCTGCAAGGTCGTATCCAAAAAGTATGATAATTAAATAGATTAAGTAAAAAAAACATAGAAAAAAAACCAACATGAAAAAAATAACTAATGAAGAAAAAGAAAAAAAATATGAATTAACTGAGTTAACCCGTTAAACATTGGATTTGTGTTGTGAAAATTTGATAACTAAATAGAAAAAAAAATTGACGGGTTACCCCATAATTAACCGAGCTAACCCGTCAAACCCGGGATCCGTGTCATGAAATTTTGATAACTAAAGAGAAAAAAATTTAACATTAACAAACTAAAATAAACGAAAAAAACTAATTAAAAAGGAAAAACACCAAAAACAAACAAAAGGCATCGGTCTTTTCACTGTGGACTGCATTGTGCAGTCTATAGTCAAATGCTTAAAAAAAGCAAAAAAACAAAAAGAAAAAAAAACTAACTGGGTTAAAAGAAAAAGAAATCTAAATTAACTGGGTAACCCGTCAAACCTGAAATCCGTGTTATGAAAGTTTGATAACTAAATAGAAAGAATTTTAATATCAACAAACTAAATTATATATTAAAAAATTAATTAAAAAGGGAAAAACAAAGAAGAAAACTAATGAAGAAAAAAAAATATGAATTAATTGTGCTAACCTATCAGACATGAGATCCATGTCATGAAAGTCTTATAATTAAATAGAAAAAAAATTAACATAAACAAACCAAATTAAAAGAAAAAAATTAATTCAAAAGTTAAAAAAACAAAAACAAACAAAAGGCATTAGCATTTTCACCGTGGATTATACTGTGTAGTCCAGACTCCAGAGTCAAAGGTATAAAAACATAAAAGAAAAAGAAAAAGAAAAAAAATAAAGGCACCAGTTGATAATTAAATAGAAAAAATTAATATTAATGAACTAAATTAAACAAAAAAATATTAATTAAAAAGAAAAAGAAAAAAAACTTATAAAAAGAAAAAAACTAATGAATAAAAAAAATATAAATTAACTGGTTTAACCCATCAAACTTGAGATCCGTGTCTTGAAAGTCTGATAACTAAATAGAAAAAAAAATTAATATCAATAAAATAAATTAAAAAAATTAATTGAAAAGAAAAAAAGAGCATCAAGCCTTTTCACTGTGGACTCCACTGTGCAGTCCACCATGAAAGGCATAAAAAGAAAAAAAAGAAAAAACTAAAGGCATCAACATTTTACTTGTGGGCTGCATATAATATTAAAATATGAAATTAGAAGAAAAAAACTAATCAAAAAATAATATGAATCAGGTGAGTTAACCTGGCAAATTATATCTTTTTTCTTTTCTTTTTAATTAATATTTTTTTGTTTAATTTAATTCATTAATATTAAAAAAAATTTCTATTTAGTTCATTCAGATCCAAGAGCCTTGGATATGTGTCTGGCTGCAAGATCGTGTCATAAAAGTGTGATAATTAAATGAATTGATTAAAAAGAAAAAAACCAACATGAAAAAAAAAGAAAAAAAAATCTGAATTAATTGGATTAATCTATCAAACCTAAAATTCATGTCATGAAAGTTTGATAACTAAATAGAAAACAAAGTTGACGGTTTAACCCATAGTTAACTCGGTTAACCCGTGAAACCAGGTTAACCAATCAGACTTGGGATATGTGTCATAAAAGTCTGATAATTAAATAAAAAGAAATTTAACATTAACAAAACTAAACTAAATAAAAAAAATTAATTAAAAAAACTTCAAGTTACCTTGTCAAACCAGGTTAACCGGTTAAACCCGAGATCCGTGTCATAAAAGTTTGATAACTAAATTAAAAAATTAACATTAACAAAAGAAAAAAACAAAAAAAAAGACGGGTTAACCCATAATTAACTGGGTTAACCCGTAAAACCTGGGATATGTGTCATGAAAGTCTGATAACTAAATAGAAAGAAATTTAACTGGGTTAACCTGTAAAACCTGGGATATGTGTCATGAAAGTTTGATAACTAAATAGAAAGAAATTTAACATTAACAAATTAAAGTAAATGAAAAAAATTAATTAAAAAGAAATAAGCAAAAACAAAAAACTTCGGGTTAACTCGTCAAACCAGATTAACCCATTAAACCTGGGATCCTTGTCATAAAAGTCTGATAATTAAATAAAAAAAGTGATACTGTGTTACTGTCAAAGAAAATGAAAAACCTTTATGAGATCCGTGAGGCGTGGTTAATAAAAACTTCATAGCATTATTCCATAATTTTGTCGTTTCTTTTCACTTGTATGTTTTTATATTTTAAAAGTGTTATTTTAAAAATTAATTTTTTTATTTTAAATTAATATTTTTTAGTATTTTCAAATTATTTTAATATACATATATTAAAAATAAATTTTTAAAAATAAAAAATATTATTTTAATATATTTTTAAATAAAAAATTCTTTAAAAAATAATATTAAAAATACTAGGAGTGAGCAGAAACTGAAATACCAATTAAATCGAGAAATTAAAAAAAATAATAGGAAATACCGAATTATGGAAAAACTGATTAAACCGATTAGAATTTTTGAAAAATCAACCGATTCGGTTTTATAAACCTGAAATTAAAAAAACCAAACCAAACCTAAATAAAAAAACTAAGTCAAACTGAAAATACCAAACTAATCGATTTAAACCATTTTTTTCTTCAAAATAACCAAATCAAACAGTTGATTTAAATTAATTTCAATTCAATTTCAGTTTAGGTTTTTAAAATATACCTATTTTAGTTATTTGTTTTATAAAAATCAAACCAATAAAAAATAATCACCTCCTAAAATTACTACGTTACGTTGAGGAGTAGCGGTGTCAGAAAATGATAAATAAATACCGACTAATTTATTTCTCATTTCACCGCTTACTTTCAAAAGTATAAAATGGAAAAAACAAAATAAAAGGAAACAATTTGGCGAGATTTTCCCCCATCCCCCCCATTCTCTCTCTTCGCTTCTTTGCAGAGCGTCTCCTCAATCATTCAACCCTCTCTGTAATGCCACAGAATCCGTGCTTCTAACCAACGAATATCTCTCCAATCAGCCGAACTTCTCAATTTCTGGCTTCTGTATATTTAAAAATCTCCGTCAAGACCTTAGTCAATGCCTTGTAGCTCCAATGGCGACCTTTAATTTTAGATTTTTTTTCAAGCTGACAGTTACAGTCTAGCTTTTAACCTAGAGGTTGTCGACTTGTCAATTACGGTAGCTCTTATAAGTAATTTTAAAAAATAGAGCTCCGTTCGTCGAATTTTGAGCTCTATAAATTCGTCGAAATAATTTTTTCTCTGTTTTTGGAGTTTTGAAGATTCAGAATATTGGTGTAAGGTAATTTATTTTTTAGGTCTTACTGTTTATAGCTTACAACTTTGAACTGAACAAAATTAATTCTATTTGTTTTCATATATTACATTTTATCTTCATTTTTGTTATTTTATTCTATGTTAGATTAGGTTACACGAGGGGGTATTTCTGCTAAGTATTCAAGTGCTTTCACCTAATTATGTTTTAATTTTTAAGGCAATTGTAACAGTTTATTATAGAATTTTTTTGATGCTAAACTAATTAGTGGACTAGGATCTGATTGATTTTCTTTGTTTTTGGTTTCTGCTCGTAAATAGTGGTTGACACGGAGTATAAATTCTGGAGTGTCTAAAAGGAATTTTTGTTTTACCCAATCTCCAAAAATTGGCTACGATGTTTTCAAAATTTCCTGCTCGATTAATGCTATGGTAGCATGTGAGATGCTAATGTGGAGTAGGAAGAAGAAAACTGCAAGTAACAGTAGAAGAATGGGTTAGCATTTGAAGTTGGAACGGGATATTAGAGTTTAGGGTTTGTAGAAAGCTTCTAACTTCAATAATTTATTGGTAGCATGTCTCCTAAAGCAGCTAACAAAATCCATACTTGCCCATTATGCTAGTAGTTAGAAAAGCCTCAATCCTGATTCTTATAAGGAAAAGATAATTGGTGTAGATTTTTGGTGCAATGCAGTACTATTGTTGTGTTTGGGTTCCGAGTTTTTGTGTAACGAGAATGATTAGTTATGAAATACGGTTCACAGGTCAAAGAATGGAGCTACTAGCATATGAATTTATATATTTGTTAATATTTGAAAGATTGTGAACTTAAGCTTGTGCTTGGGAAATCTCTTAACGTGGTGATCTCTCCACTTGCCAAATATAGTTGAATATGACAAATATTGTTGAATCAAGGAACATCAAGATTATATTATTTGTCCTGATTGTGAGAGGAAACTTAAAATCTGAAAGCAAGCATTTTAAGTATTATTTCAGTTTGCACTGTTAAAACTTTGTTGATTGATATTTCCAATCAAGATCACATTTTAGCTTGTGGTTTCTTATATATTTTTCTAATTCCCAGGTCCGAATTGCCTAAATATATGACCCCGACAGAAGTAGAGGCTCTTATTTTCACCTTAGTAAATTCTATGACCTTAGCAGCAGTGAGCTAGTCAAAGAGATGCTGTCAACTTGCAATTAGCTGGAATGAAGACCTTACAGGTTTGTTGCAAAACATGTATGTGTCTCGGTTCGTGTATGTGTGCGCATGCAAGAAATCCCCACCTCCTCTCCCTTTTCTTGTTTGTTCTATTTCCTGACAAATGTTTTCTCTTAAGTCACGTTATTTTGTAGCCATTCTTCTAGGATAGTGAAAAACTGAAACTTCTAAGGTTACTATATGCTCTAAACACCACACCCCTGCCCCTTTCTGTTGCACCCTTTTGCCCAACAAGCACACACACATTCAGCCATTTCAAATGCTCATTTCTTCTATCATCTTTGTGTTGTTTGTGCAGTTGAGACCCAAACTTGTCTTCTCCACACATCCATATGCCTTTTATTTTCATTTTTTGCTACGATCTTTGGCTGCAGCTACTTAATAGTGATGCATTGATCATGATTTCGATTCATCATACTGCAAGCCTCTTTACTAATATATTCTAACTTGGCCAAGTCAATTGGTGATGATGTGGTGCATTTCCACCTCTGCTTTTTACTCATCACCACCCAGATTATAAGATGGTTTTATAGATACCACTACACTTATCCATATGCTAGATTTGAATTTATTTGACTTGATAATAAGCCTTGTCGTTTGGAAAAAGAAAGGAGGATATTGGCAAGCAGTGGATTTAGGGGGTGTTTAGGACAGTGATAACGGTTGCTTTTCAAAGTACTTTTCGCTTGAAAATGCATCAAAATTATATATTTTTATTTTTTAAAATTTATTTTTGATATTAGCACATTAAAACGATCCAGAAACATAAAAAATAAATAAACTTGAATAAAAAAAAAATGAAAACTTTTGAAAACTCTGGTTGAAACGATGTCCCAAACACCCTCTTACTAGTTCCTGAATCCAAGTTCAGGGACTCAGTTTAGAAGTTACACATTGAAGGACTGTTCGTGGCCCTTCATTCCTCATGTAATTTTTGGCACTTAAAAAACTATTACATAAATAATTTGTTTGTAAAAAATTTGACAAGAATTTTCCTTTTGATTTCAGAGTGCACAAGAACAGTCCTCCACCCAAGTTTCGCAGGATTCCCAAAGTGAGCAGCAGAATAATCACAATATAGAGCCGCCAGTAGCAGACTCTGGTTCAAAATCTGCCTCAAGCAATGATAGCAGAAAGGTTTCACGCCAAGATATTGAACTTGTAAGACAACACAATCCTGTTTAAGGTTTTTTTTATTAGTTATTATTATTATTTTCATTACTTTTTTCTTATATAGGATCTGTTCATAAGAGAAGCTTAACTAATATGTCCTGCCATTGATCATATCTATTATGGGCATTGCAGGTCCAAAATTTAATAGAACGGTGCCTACAACTGTATATGAATAGAGATGAGGTTGTTAAAACCCTCTTGAATCGTGCAAGAATAGACCCTGGGTTTACAAGGCTAGGTAGGGTTTTCTTAAATATTCATTTTTCCAGTCTGTCTTTGCTGTCAACAAGTTGTTGCTTATTCAAAGTCTTCTTCCCGCATGGATTGTATCATTTATTTTCAATTGAATATGAGTAGAGTAATTATGAAACATGTTATCATAGATATTTTCCTTTGAACAGATTAATATCACAGTAACCTGATTTTCTTGTTCAGCATTCAAACTAGAAATCTAGCCTAATATTTCCTTCATAATTTCTTGATTTCGCAGTATGGCAGAAGCTGGAAGAAGAAAATGCTGATTTCTTCAGGGCCTATTACATTAGGCTGAAATTGAAGAAACAGATCCTCTTGTTTAATTATTTACTTGAGCATCAATATCATCTAATGAAGTATCCAGTAGCTCCGAAAGTTCCTTTGGCTCCCATACAAAACGGGATTCACCCCATGCCTGGTAAGTTCTAATTCTCTAATGGAATGATTGCGGAAAACACTAAGCATTTCTTTATTTTTGAAAAAGAGAAATAATGAAACTTCAAAAACTCTATTCTTTAATTCCAACTTTTATATTGATTACTAAGTTAGTTTTATCTCCATTGTAAAGAAACCATACACCATTGATATTTAGTACTTCTTTTATTTTATTAACTTCCTTGAAAAATACCTGTAGGATGTTTTTATGCACCAATTGTTGTTAATATCATCAGGCTAGTAATTTTATTTTTTAGCGGGATATTAGTAAAGTGTTAGCGTCTCATTTGACTTTTCTGTTATTGTTTTCTCTTGAGGCTTCTAACTGAACTACGTTTTCCATTATTTTGTTTGCAAGTTATCCTAGATATCGAAAATGTGGTTCTTTTATCATTTTCTGCAATGCAAGTTCAATGGTGCCAAAAGGTTTGATGACAGAATAAGGCATTTTTTTTACTATAATATTATATCTATTATTCAACATCTCTGTTTTGCAGTGCAGTTAACAATCTACCCATGGGATACCCTGTCCTGCAACAACCCCCTATGGCTACTCCTGGTCAACCTCATCTTGATCCAATGGGCTGTGGAGTATCAAGCTGTCATGTGGTTAATGGAGTCCCTGCACCAGGAAATTTTCATCCCATTCGGATGAATTCAGGAAATGAGTGAGAACTTTTCTATCCTCACTTTATTATTGTTAAATTGTCTACTTAATGAACAACAATTATCTTTGTCAAGGCTCTTTTTCATTTTCAATGCTACCTACCTAGACATGTGAACATGGTTTATATGCCTTACCATGTGCATGCAAATGTATGTGCTTTGAATTAACAGTCACTTCTAACTGCTGAATGAGATAGTTGCTTTTTTCTAACATGTTGAACACTTATAATTATGGTAATGTGTCCAACACATATGATTATGCTACATTGCATGGACTATTAAAACAGTTCATCTGAGTGAATGCACATTGGTTTCGAACACTTGATCATTTTTTGGTCTTCTGAAAGTGGTAGTTATTTATGTAATGGTATGTACATCAGTGATGTTGGAAAATTCTAAATCCAGTTAATTATGTTCTCCCTGCTTTGGTATTGGTTATTAGTTTTTTCTTCACAAAAGAAAAAGAAAAAAGACCAGCTAATTGCTGCTGCCTTGTCCTTGTAGTATGGTGATGGAAAACAGTGCAACTGACACAACTCATGTAGTGCCGCCAAGCAGTACCATTTCATCCCTGTCTGAGATGCCTGTGAGCCCTACATCAGTGGCATCTAGTGGTCATTTTCCATTTACTGCATCTGACATGGCAGGAATGGGGGTAGACACAGCATTAGACACAACATTTACATCTGATGTGGCAAGCTCAGTAGGATTGCAGCTTGGACCAGATGGCGGGGCTGGGAATTCCAGATCATTGGATCAGATTCAATGGAACTTCAGCCTTTCTGATCTGACGGCAGATTTGTCAAACTTGGGAGGTAAGTTTTAAATCTTTTTCGCAATGGGATAATGGCATTGCCATTATTTTTTGAGTTTTTTTTTTCAACAAAGTACATGAAATTTATTTTTTCTCAATTCAATACTCTAACCTTTTGGATCATGCTAATTTAGTGCTTCCATCAAATGCATGTTAGTATCTCTGTTAGCTGATGATGTGGTGGTTTGAAGTTTACCAGCTAACATCATGGCATGGGTTTTGTTTTAGGGAAGTTTTCCTCCTAGACAATATAAAAATCAATAAAAAAAATTACTTTCTAATAAACATCAAAACCTTTTACTCAATGAGTTCGCAAAATAATTTTTCAATAAAAATATTAATACAACAACAATAATTAAAAATCCTCATTAAATTTTTTTTTTTTGGTGCTAATAATAATTTTCATTCCTAAAAGATACTTTACACGTCTTGAAATATTTGTTTTATAATCAAATGAGTAAAAGGTTGTAATCCTCTTATTGGAAATGTTTTTATTTTTTAAACAAAAATGTATTGAAGGAACTTTCCCTCCGAGAAACCCTTTCACGGTATTAATTGGTAAAATTAATTTTTTTAGAAGTCTCAAAACATTATTAGTATAATCAAATGAGTGAATGGTTGTGATTTTTATTTTTAAATGGTAACGTATTGAAAACTTTAGTCTATCAATGATTAAAAATTCTATTATTATTACTATTTTTAATTGCTATATTATTTAAGAGGGAATTTTGCCTCTTAAAAACTCCTTTATGATGTTGATTGGTCAAAGTCAAACCATCACATCATCAAATAATGAATGTATTAATGAGGATTTAATAGAAGTACTTGATTGGCACAACGAAAAAAAAGTTGGTATATTGAAGTAAGAAAAATGAACGTCCATATACTTGCTTGATTGACAAAACACAAAAGCTGGTACATGGAATACAGCTAGTGCAATTGTTTCTTTTGTAACTGATCGTATGCGTTTGGTTAATACAACAACAAAAATCAAACCGGCCTACTTGCATATGGTTAAATGCCTTGGAAATTTATGTTGTTATTTGGGAAAGATGAAAGTGTAAGTGAACTATCATGGAGTATTGGAAGTTTATATTGTTAGAAAAGGCTCCTCTAGAAAGATATGATCATTCTGAAATTGTCTGATGCCTAATTGTTCATGTTTCGCCATGTTACTGGTTTTTGTAGGATGCTTTAAGATGCATATCCCATTTCCTCTCTGCTTTGAAGAAACATTTTAATGTTCTGATTTGCTTGGGACTAATGTTTGTAGACTGTATAAATTTGTTAGGATAAATTCAGCACCTTTATATTGTATTTTATATCTTAACATTAAGCAAACTCCAGTGCTTTGCTTATTCTTTTCTTCAGGTCTTTTGATTAAATGTGTTACCTTGGAACTGTTTGCAGATTTAGGAGCTCTAGGAAACTATCCCGGTTCCCCCTTTCTGCCATCTGATTCAGAAATTTTGCTTGATTCTCCAGAGAATGAGGACATAGGTAAAGGGCATTGCATCTTTTATATTATCATCTTTTTGTTGATTCTCTTCTTTAACTGTTCGATGGTGGTCACATAGAAAATCATTAATCTTTTCTAGATGTCTCTATGTGCAAGCGAAATAAATAGAAGATTGGATAGATTCTTAGGAAACTCCACCTTACACATTTAGAAAGATAACTTTTCTCTACCGTGGCATCAGATTGTGTTGCTTAAGAATGGTTTTAATTTTGTCACGACTGGTGCGCTCATGATATATCATTATCAATTCTCAACAACCACCACAAAGCCTCAATCCAAGAGTAGTCAGTATCAGCTGTATGGATGCTTTTGCATCATTCAGCTTGATTATTAGCAATTCTCAGGAAAAAAAAGAGAGATAGTTTCAATTATTTGGGCAATGCAGTACTTACCATAAATCACTTCAATATCCTGTAAAATCATTCTATTTATTTCCCTCATTTGAAAGTCTGTTTACCTCTGTTTTTGACAAGCGATGCTGATAGATTTATCCTGCAACAGTTGAGGAGTTTTTTGTCGACTCTGTCCCAGGGCCACCATCCCAGTCAGATGAGGAGAGGTCCTAGTGTGAGGTTAGGCCCATCCTTGTTCTCTTTGAAACTATCAGAATAGAGAGAAATTAGATGAATAAAATTAAGTGTTTGTCATCTATTTTTTAGGATTTAGTTTGTCATTATCCACAAGTTTGAACAAATTAGAAGTGTTCCAGTAATGTAGTCTTGATGGTATTAGTATGCTAATAGGGGAGAGTAATGTCAATAGTAGTTGTAATTCTCAGCTCAGAAATAAAGAAGGCAAATTGCAACTTCCTACACCCTTCTCCCTTTTGTTGTTTAAATTGAACTCTTAAACGGAAAGCTTGAGAGCATAATTTGTAACATTTATTTAAACTAATTGGTGTCATAATCACCTTACCCTTGTATTGATCTATCTTGTGAATTTCTTTTGTTGGATGTAAGAACTTGATAGATTTAGTTCGTACATGTATATTTTTTAATTTTTTTAATTTAAAATTTATTTTTGACACTAGTATATCATTGAAAAATTAGTTTGAAATTAAAAATTAAAAATTATTTTTAAAACGTTTCTAAAGAAACAAACAAGATTTTAATCTTTGGACTAGAACTCAAGATTGAGTACGGAGTCCCGGCAAGGAAAATAGACGTGTTTTGCATCTCCTTTCTTACAAGGATGGCGGCTCGTCTTTTTCCAGGGTTGGTAATCTTCAAGCTAAAATACGTTTGGGGCGTTGGAAGTCTTTCTATAGGGAGCATTAATAAATTCTAAGCAGGTGGCTAGTTTCTGATGGGGGGAAAATTGACGTGATCCTTGGCAAGTGGGGTTGTAGCTCAGTGATCGAGCGTAATTCCCCCGCCTCTCTGGTCCCATGACCGTTCATTCAAGTTGCTAATTACTGATTAACCTTATTTCAAAATAGTTAGGTTTGGCCCGAACGCGCTAATGTTGAATGGAGCCTGAACCCCCCCAGCCCATCTTTTTTATATGGAAAAATGATAATCACGTTTAATTTTATAAATATTTTTTCATACATCGAAATCAGCCTTGGATATTTTTGTTTAAAAATATATTAAAATAATATATTTTATATTTTTTTAATTTTTTTATATCATTACATTAAATAATTTAAAAACATCAAAAAAATATTAATTTAAAATAAAAATAAAAAAAAATAAAAAAATTTAAATTTATTTTAAAATATTTTTAAAATATAAAAATAAACATTTCAGCCCTACCATTCAAGCTGGTAATTAATTACCAAGCAAATTATCTTGGAATCACTGGATGGGTTTCGTTCAAAGAGCACCACAAGCACAGAAATCAAGTCGGCATGAATCTTCCAAACATTTATTTTTTTCCATGAGAGAATAGGCATGCCCTTCTCCTGTCAGCATATCACCACCACGAGCGTGTTTGGCAGTGTAGTTGCGAGTATTTTTTAAATAATTTTTATGCTAAAATGCATGCTAATAATATTTTTTTATTTTTTAAAAATTATTTTTGACATCAGCACATCAAAACAATTCAAAATATATAAATAATATTAAATTTTAATAAAAAAAAATTAAATTTTTAAAAACATGCCGCAGCTACGTTACCAAACGTCACTACAATTATATTACTCGATATGGCTAATAAAAAAATATAATAGGAGACGACTTCAACCCAGTTAGCAGAGAAGATCGAAAAAACAAATCTCATGCAGAGTCAACCCGCCTGCCTTTGTAAAATATATACTTCGAGAAAAGGAATCCACCCCACTTGTCAGTCCCTTTAGCAACCAGTGAGTTCCACCAATATTATTATTATTTTTGCCTTTTTATTTGTTATACTTACCCACTTTGAGAAGCTTTTACAGGTCCTATGATATGATTTCCAGGTTGACCTCCTCCGATGGGCCCGCAGGCTTTGAAAAGAAAAATCATCAATTTCCTTTTCTAAAACAATTTCCTAGAGCCTCCCCTTGGGCTTGACTTGCGACTTTGCCCCGGCGTTGCCATTTTTTAGTATTTGCTTTCTTTTATATTTTTCCCTCTCTTTGCTCATTCTCGTCTCGTCTCTCTGAAAGCGCAAACCGTGACTGCCAGCCATTGGAGTGAGTCTCTCGACGAACTTCCTTCTCCTCTTAGCACGAAATTTGTCTACGAACTCTCTTTTCTTCATAAAGAACAGAGAAACTCAATATATGCACGTGCTCCATAAAACAAAGGAAATAGCCTGGTGGTGTCTTTTCCTTACAGTCTTGCACACATCCTTGTCTTTTCGTTTAATTCGAATATATATATTGATCAACAAACGGGAAAAAAAACTTGTACAAGCCCATATGAAATAAACCGTCTTTGCTTTGGTCAGTTCTTCTCCTTTTTTTTTTTATTGGAAAACATGATTTGCATATGATCATTCACCCTCTTGTTTTCTTTAGCAGCCGAACTGAGTTTATTTATGCTTGTGTTTTTTGTTTTATGTTTTGCAGGATTGGTTTTGGAAGCCAGAGTGAGTCAATTATAGTTGGTCAAAGTTATGAATCTCAAAGGAGACAAATTTGTCAGGTTTGTCACCTTTTTTAATCCTAGACAAAAACACAGTGTTGTATGAATTTAAGCAGAGCAAACCAAAAGTAAATTGGATTTTGTTTATCATAGTATTTTGTGAATGTTTTATCAAATGACTTGAAAGGGTGGAATTGTGTTGATTCTTGTTGAGAATGTTGGGTGGTTGAAATCACTGTCAAGTGTGTGAATTACAGGGTTTTTTTACCCATATTTAGTTAACGATATCGGGTTATATTTTTGTTACAGGGTTGTCATATTTTGAACATGATACAAATTTTATATTCAATATTCAGGGTGGTTGAAATCAATGCCAGTCTGTAAATTGCACGACTTTTAACCTTTTCTCGAACCCTATAGTTCAATAAATTGGATTGTTTCGATCGATAAGAGATTGCTGTTTACTGGGTTGAGTTTCTCATCTCCTTGATGGTTTGCTTGGTTGATGTAACTTGCGCTTCTTGCGCTTTCAAGTTTCAACTTTTACTTTCTTATGCAGGTTTCAGGATTGGAGATCAGAGAAATCCTTCAGTTCAGAGCAGGGATACTCCATTGAAGATGGATTTTACGCAAGAAAAGTCAAACCAACTTTCAATGCAGTTTGGGATAATATCCGAAAAGGGTGGGAGATGGGTTCGGAGAGGATTGGAAGCCTCAAGAAACCATTGAGATTCTATCCTAGGGGTGCTCGCTCAGTGAAAGAACAAGGACCTAAGAAGAAGATTCTTGATCCACAATGTTCATTTCTCCAGAATTGGAACAAAATATTTATGCTTGTTTGCGTGCTTGCAGTGGCTATAGACCCCTTATTCTTTTACATCCCATGGGTTAATGGCACTGACAAAGACAAATGCCTTGATCTGGACCATAAGATGGAAGCTGCTGCTTGTGTTCTTCGTACATTCATTGATGTCGTATACATACTTCGCATAGCCTTTCAATTCCGCACTGGGTTCATAGCCCCTTCTTCTCGTGTATTTGGGAGGGGCGAGTTGGTTGAGGATCCTAAAGTTATCGCCAAAAAATACCTTACCTCTCACTTTATCGTTGATATTCTAGCAATCCTTCCACTTCCTCAGGTATTCTTTCCCTGTTTTGTTAACTTGCATTAAGAACCATTCTTGACTTTTGCTTGATATAGTGGCGGGAATGAAGAGGACTTGTGAAAAGATGAAATCCAACCTGTGACTTTCACTTACTAGGGTGGGGGGGAGCATGCTTTAAATCGTATGCTTAACGTTGATTGTCTTCCTAAAACTTGTATGAAAAACGGTTCATTTAGACGATTTTATGTCATCTGATGCTCCCATCCTCACGTTTTAACATGGCATATATACAGATTTTGATTGGACTTGCTGCATTACAATTCTTGATTATTATCACTGGAAAAACTGATTTTTAACTCAAATTTGAAATTTTAATACAAAATATGGGGGAAAAGAATGAACCAAGAGCAAATTATTGACTATCTCTAATTGAAACTTGTATACATGATTTTTTCTTTCTTGCAAAAAATCATTCACTGCTCAACTGGTGTAAGCCCTAGAAATTTGACATATCGTGCTTCTTCTGCTCAGGTAGTGGTTATAATCATCCTTCCATCAGTTGATGGCCCGGTTTCATTGGCTGCGAAGAACTTGCTTGAGATTGTAATTTTCTCCCAATACATACCAAGGCTTGTTCGAATCTATCCATTGTTCAAAGAAATAACTAGAACTTCTGGCATACTAACTGAAACAGCATGGGCGGGAGCTGTTTTCAACCTCTTTCTCTACATGCTAGCCAGTCATGTAAGTTGGATTTGATACTTTACAATCTTTAACATTTTTCCGGTGTATTAAAGTGGATTTTTGATAAAGAAAAACGTGATATGCCAGATAATTGGAGCCTTTTGGTACTTGTTCTCAATCGAACGAGAAGATTCATGCTGGCGTGAAGTGTGTGAGGACCGAGCAGGGTGTGATTCTACGTACTGGTATTGTGGAAATCATCGTCAAGAAAACTACACATTCCTGACTGAATCATGCCCTTTTATCCAACCTGATCAAATTCAAAACTCATCGGTCTTCAACTTTGGTATATTTATTGATGCTCTTGATTCGGGAGTGGTGGAGTCAACTTATTTTCCGCGGAAATTCTTTTACTGCTTTTGGTGGGGTTTGCGCAATCTCAGGTTTGGGGATATATGGTTTGTCTAGTTCAGTCCTTAACCAGTTACCATGCTCTCATTTGTATCATATGAAATTACATTCTCCATTGATTCATTCTTAAAAGCTGAATTGTCACTTCAGAATTTTACCAATTTAAGAATGCGAGGCAGCAAAAAATTGGCTATATTGAAATGTTGAATACACCAGCAGGCAGTCTGTGGAATTGAACCCTCTAGTTCTGAATGATAGATAAAGGAACCCTATTAAAACCAGCTATTTCAAGCACCTGCCATCAGGGTTAGAATTGGACAGCATGCAGCAGGCCCTGTCTTTATTTGAATTGAATGGAAACATAGTCTACGAACCTTTAATAAAAAGAAGGAGAAGGAAATATATGATAAACAAATGAAATTATTTACATTCCTTACTCTAGTCACTTTATCCAGCTTACATATTTTCTTTTTAAATTTTGTTTTACAGCTCTCTTGGACAAAACCTTAAAACAAGCACCTTCATTGGAGAGATTCTCTTTGCCATCTTCATATCCATCGCTGGATTGGTTTTGTTTGCACTGCTTATTGGTAATATGCAGGTAATTCCTTAACATGGCCTTGCAGTAGGAAATGATGGTTAATAAATGGTCCATATAATGGAATATTGTGATTCTGCTATCTCAATATCACAGGGCTCTCCTTTCGTGATTCTGCTGACGATTTAAGCCTCCTGAGTACCATTCCCTTGAAAAAAGCACAAGATGTTTAACCCTTACTTTTCCTTCCTTTCCCTACTCATAAGTGATAAATTATCTCGACCTTGCGAACTGTCTCGTTTGAGGCCCGTTCTTATGATTCAAAGCACTAAACAATTGTACATCCTGTTTTCGCAGAAATATCTCGAATCCACAACTGTTAGAATAGAGGAAATGAGAGTGAAAAGGAGGGATTCAGAGCAGTGGATGTCCCACCGAATGCTCCCTGATAACCTGAAGGAACGAATTAGGCGGCATGAACAGTACAAATGGCAAGAAACCAGAGGAGTGGAAGAGCGAGGGCTAATTCGTAATCTTCCTAAAGATCTCAGGAGGGACATAAACCGCCATCTTTGCTTGGATCTGATCAAGAAAGTGAGTTCTTTTCCAAGTCTTTGTCTGTGTGCTAATTTCTAGCATTATTGGATGGGCTCAACATGTGCTAAAATATTTTCTGTTGCCCTTTTTCTTTGAGAAATAACAATATCTAGAATGTTTAACAACTCTTCAGGTGCCAATATTTGAAAAAATGGATGAGCACATATTGGATGCAGTATGCGATCGTCTCAAGGCAACTCTTTACACCAAGGATAGCTACATTGTTCGAGAAGGGGACCCAGTTGACGAGATGCTATTTATCATGCGAGGTACTCTTTTAAGTGTGACCACTAATGGTGGAAGAACTGGTTTTTTCAATGCTGTCTCTCTCAAGGCTGGTGACTTCTGTGGAGAAGGGCTTCTTACATGGGCCCTAGATCCCCAATCCTCCAACCTCCCTATCTCAACTAGAACAGTACAAGCTCTGTCAGAGGTTGAGGCCTTTGCTTTGGAAGCTGAAGACTTGAAGACTGTAGCTTCCCAGTTTCGCCGATTACATCACAAGGATATCCAGCACACATTCAGGCAAGTTTTCAGGGATCGTTTCTCCTTCCTTTTCTTCTCCTGTAGACATAGAGAGAGGCTAGTAATGGAATATTTCTCCTGCTATCATTCAGGGCCTGATATAAGCAGATTCTCTCAGAATTATGCAACTGGAACGATGGATTGCTGCTTTCCCTATAAGCTCTAGTGACTATTGCAAGTTTGCAACTGACCATTGTACTGAAGTCACAACTCTTATTGGTGATATTTTGTTTTCAGGTTGTTCTCAGTGCAGTGGAGGACGTGGGCAGCATGCTTCATACAGGCAGCTTGGCATCGTCACTGTAGGAGGAAGCAGGCTAAAAGCTTACGTCAAGCAGAAGAAAAACTGCAAGATGCTTTGGCAAACGAGGCCAGTACTTCGCCAAACCTTGATGTTGCCATTTATGCATCACAGTTTGCTGCCAACGCATTAAGAAATCTGCGGCAGAATGGCACATACGCAGCTAGATTGCCGCAGAGATTGTCATTTCTGCCTCAAAAACCAACAGAGCCGGACTTTTCCGCTCAACATCACAAGTAACAGAACAGTTCAAGTGACTCTATCCTAGTTTTGCCTATATCTGCAAGCTCAAACGCCAGAGGTCTAGGTGTAAATTTGTATATAATAATGGTTTGAGCATTTAGTGTTCTGTGATTTTGACTGCAATCATTTTTGTACTCGCCCTGACAGGCTTGAAAAACGTACGCAGGGATATATATATATATATATATATATATATATATATATATATATATATATATATATATATATATATATAGTCACCACTAT
>Ga0325411_1003021_pt1 | contig 18976 bp, 8 predicted proteins | sample PopdelMetagenome_13_FD_206181 | JGI IMG/M metagenome (GOLD analysis project Ga0325411, IMG submission 206181) | Populus deltoides microbial communities from Bellville, Georgia, United States - Xylem-PdIQD-R4 | ecosystem: Host-associated > Plants > Phyllosphere > Stem > Wood/Secondary xylem...
TAAAAAAATTATAAATTAATTGATAATATTACAATAAAAAGTTGAATTCTTATAAAAGTAAGTTTTTTAATCATTAAAAAAAGTTGTTAACAAAAATTAAAAATTAAAATATGAAGTTCATTTTTGTTGCGAAGCAAATAATAGATGCAAGTGCAAATATATTGCTTTGATTTTTATTCTCATTTTATTCACTTTCTTTTATTTATCTTAGATGCTAATTATATAGTCGTATATGAATTTCATTCTTGTAAATGTATTATTCAAATATAAGTCATCCATTTAAAATTTGATATCAATAAATTCTTTAACATTTTTTTATGATAGTTAAAATAATTATTCCTAAAAACTTTAATGATTTAAATTACGAGAAAAAAATGTATTTTTCTTATCAAATTTTTATTTATTTATTATTTTGATAGAAAAATAATTTTTTTATTAATAGCTTGATTATTTGAAAAACACCTTAAAGTAATTAAAATAAATATATGTAAAAACTCAAATGATTTATTAAATAAAATGAGAACAAAATGCATTTCGGTAGCCAAAACTTCATTCTTTTTATTCATTACTTTGTTTTTAGTTTGGGAGAAACATTTTTTTTATCAAAAACACGATTGAAAAAAAAGAAAGAAAGCTTATCATGACAAGTCACTATAAAAATAAATATATATATATATATAATATTTTAATTATTTTCATGTGACTATATAAGAAAATAAAAGAATAATTAACGGAAGAAAATTATATAAAAATTGATAATAGTAAAAATAATAAAAATATATATTCTTTTCTCATTGATTATTTATGCCAATTTTTTAACTTGTGCACATTAATTTCATATATAATCATAAAAAAGCAAATATTATAATAAAAAATTACAATAAAAATCTAAAATACTAGTTAAAAATCATGGAATAATTAAAAAAAAAATTAAATATCATTATAATTAATTATCTAAATAGTATTTTTTAAGATATAAATTTTTTTTAAAAAAAGAGGTATAATAAGACTAAAATGATGGCCTATTTGTACCTAAGCTTCAGAGCCAAGCCAATTTTTTTTTTATAGATTGCAAACAATGTGTCATCCACTCGCAAATTGACACTGTTATAATCTAATTTTTAACTATTTTATTTTATTATTATTATTAATATTATTTTATTTATTAAAAGATGATAATAAAAAAAATTAAAAAATAATGATGAAAAACAAATTAAAAAATAAAGAATAAATTAAATTTTGGGTTAAGGGTAACATGATTGGAAGTTTTGAGACTTAATAGAGTTTGAAATTAATTTAATTAATCAAATTAAGAAATTAATTGGAAAATTGATAAGTTTTGAGAGTTAATTGAGTTTGGAATTAATTTAATTAATCAAATTAAGGGTTTAATTGAAGAATTGATAAGTTTTGAGAGTTAATTAAGCTTGGAATTAATTAAATTAATGAAATCAGGGACTTAATTAAAAAAATATCAAAGTTTGGGGTTAATTGGGGGCAATATTGCAACAAATTAGAGTCTAAAGACAGTTTTGTAAAAGGCATGGAACTACTGGGGCCAATTACAGTTTAAACCAGGGGCTTAATTACAAAACTTTCGAAACTTCACAGGTCAAAACACAAATGGCCACCTCATATCCCAAAACAGCATCGTTTGAAAGAACGTTGTTCATCTTCTTCTTCTTTAACCAGAGATCGTTTTCTGCAGTAATCATCCGCTCACCTTAATTATAGACGTTTTAATGTTGTCGTCCCTTTGCATGCCGTCCGTTACCACCGATCGGACTCTATAAAACAGAGAAACAATGGAGGAAAAAGGGGCGAAAAAAAACCAGGAGGGAGACAGAGAAAAAAAAACCAAGAGGGAGATAGAGAGAAAAACAGAGGAGGGGAAGAAGAAAACAGAAGGGGAACCGCGAGGACAAAGACGAAGAAAAATAAACAGGGGGAATTGGACTAAGAAAGACCCGAAAACCAGAGCAAAAAAGACACAGAGAACAAAAAAACCCAGGAGCAGAGTGAACAAAAGGAAGTAAAGAGAGAGCTAAACCCATCTTTGGTTTAGTCACAGAATTCAAGCATAACATACGAACAGAAGAGGAAAGCAAAGGAGAGTAGAGAGTAAGTAAAAAAACCCAACAAACAGAAACACAAGAACAGAGGAGAAGAGACTGAGAGGAGGAGGAAGGGAGAATTCTCCAGGAGTGCTCGAACTATTGTTGTCGCCTGCGCCTTCGAATCGCCAGGTAAGGCTTTCCTTTTATCTTTGTTTCTGCACATTTGATTCTATAGAGAAGAGAACGGGGTGAAGGTAATTTAATTACCTTCGTCCTGTGTAACGCACGCATGGTTTGAACCACGCGAACCTGCAGCCCAGCCGAGTCACTGGCTTGGGCGAGTGACCGGGGCGTGTTGGTTGGGTCCAACCCAGCACATGTGGGCTAAGCTGGGCCCAACCCAAAAAAATATACAAAAAAAAAATATGTGCATGCATGAAAAATAAAATTTATTTTATTTTTTTATTCACTAGTGTTAGAGTCGGGAATAAAAAAATATTGATCTAAATTTATTTTATAGCTACGTAATATTTACCAACACCAGAGTTGAAATTATCTGTAGTTAAATATTCACTGGCGCCAGAGTCAGGAATATTATAAGCAAATTATCATAGCATAAACTAATAAACGTTTAACAATTTAAGACAAAATCAGCAATGCAGTTTGTCTCAGATAGAACGTTTAAGGGGTGATAATATCTTTCCTTTTGCGTAACTAGTCCCGAACCATAGGATCTCTGTTGACCAATTAGGGTTCCTAGTGACCATAATACTAGCTGGCGACTCCTTAAACAAGACATTTTACTCTAAAAGAACCAGATGCCATAAATATGTTCTTTCCTTGTAAATTTTTTAAGGTCGCCGCGATGTCGGGTGCGACAAACACGATCAAAAGATTTGATGTCTTCTCCCAAATATAGGAGTGTCGAAGTAATAAATAACCTAGCAAGACCGAGGTCGAACCATTGGGAGGTTAACTGTATAAACTACAAATAAAGAAATAAACAATAACAGAAAAGGAGTTGAAGAGAGCTTTGAGATGTGATATTGATATAAGAATTAAACAATGATAAAATAATTGTCAAGGTTAGAGGATCCACTAATTTTATTTCAAACAAGTATGTGTAAACTCTTTTTATTACTCAATTGGAAACCACACACAAAGGAGGTTCCAATCGGATTATAAATTGTTAACATGATTACATTAGTTATCTTATTTGAATAATGTTAATATTTGTAAATGTTGTTAGGTACTCATGATAATAACTTATGTTAACAACAAATCAAGTTCCTTTCATAGCATAGGTGTCGGTTATACCATATGGTTAGGCTATGAAAGTGCCAAGTATTTGTTGTACAAAGGGTTATACAACATAAATCTAGATTAACCATTTAACAAGCAAAGTATTAAAAGTGAACAATATAACAAATACAAAACATGTTAGTATCAAACATTAAAGTCCATGTTGAGTTTATACTATACTTATTCTTACAACATTAGTGTAACCTTTTCACCTTGACATAATAAACTTAGCTAAACATAATGAAAGAGAGAAACATGAATAAACAAGATAAGAACATAAATAAGATATAAGTTAACTAAGTAAAGAAAATGAAATGAAAAGCATAAACAAGATATTAATATAAACAAAACTAAGCATTACAAAAATATAAAGAGAAAGAGCAAGAACATGATCTTGATCTGAAAACCAAGATGCCTAAATGCATGGCAAATGCCTCCTTTTATAGACCAAAATTCGGAACTATTGATTTGATGACTAATTGTTGAGTAGGTGGCCACATCTTGACTTGGTGACAATCCTTATCATCTTGTCTGAACAAAACATCATTGCTAACATCAGAATTTGAACAGATGGTCTTCATGAAAGTTCTAGGAAATTGTCTTAGCTTTCTATTAAAAAATGAATCGGTGTATTTGGACTTCTAAAACTCGAGATATGAGCTAAACATTGAACAATGTCTGGGCTGTAGGACAGATTCTGACTTCTTCATTGTTGCTACAATTTGAACTTGAAAACATCATTTTTGAATCTTGGACTCTTTATGAAAGTTTTAGGTCTATGTTTTAGCTTTCCATCCATATAGACCAGACCTAAATCCAAGTTCTACAGCTCCATGTATGATCCAATAACCGAATAGTGTTCCAGATATGGGCTGAACACTGAACAATGTCTGGGCTATAGGACAGATTCCGACTTCTCCATTGTTGCTACAATTTGAACTTGAAAACGACCTTTTTGAATCTTGGACTCTTCATGAAAGTTTTAGGCCTATGTTTTAGCTTTTCATCCATATAGAACAGACCTAAATCCAAGTTCTACAGCTCCAGGTATGATCCAATAACCGAAGAGTATTCCAGTTTGAACATCTCTTTTCTAAACTTACCTCTCTCTTTGTTTTCTCAATTTTAGTAGTTAAACTCATCAATCAATCCTTTGATTTATGTGATAGGCCTGAATTTAAGATAAATATTTACCATAAATTAAAGGTATCTTATAGTATCAGACTTGTTATAATAAAACATGCTTTAGTTAAGGAGTTATTGATACTTCAAGCGCAAAATAATGATATAAAACCTTGATAAAAATACACTTTTAAGTACTAATCACAAACATTTTCAATTACCGAACTTGTCTTCATGATTGAAAAACCAAGATCCAAATCTTTGAATCTCAGGAACCTAGATTTCAACCATTTTTTCCACCCCAAAACATTAAAAAAACTATGTACCTGTGAAACTCCATTTACAACAACAAAACATGATTCAATTAGCTTAAAACTCAAAATCAAATTAAATTTTAATTTTTTTTCCAAGGCTTAATCTACTTTTCCTAACATCATTGAAGGTGAAAACTAACTCTATTTAGTTCATCTCTTAAAGATAAGTCCATGAACATCAAAATCAAAAGTTATTAGTAGTTATAATGTATTCACATTACAAGAACTTAAATTATTAAAAAAAACAAAGTTTAGGACTAAAATGCAATAACCTATAATAAGAGGGATGAACAATAAGAAAATCAAAACTCGAGGGATCAAATGAAACTTTGACACCTTTCATGGAAGTCCTTTGATTATTTTTTTATATCAAATTTAGCCCCCTGATCTTTTAATTTGTTTTTTATGAAGCTAAAACTCAATTTTATAAAATTAATCGTAAATTTAACACCAAAATATTAAAAATCATATGAGTTAGACATTTGAGTTAAGGGAGAGAAAATAGACGAAAACATATTTAAATGCATGAAAACATGGAAACATATTTCAAATGATGAAATCAAATTAAAATAAGTTATAATGACAGAATTGCAAAAATCCTTGGAATTAAAAAAACTAGCAACTATTGGCCTCTTTGTCTATCTACTTTTTTAAATATGGTAAAATGACTAATTTATCCTTCATAAAAATATTTTTAAAACTTGTTTCTAGGGACTTTTTCATCTGAATTTTTTTTTGTTATTATCAAGTTGAGCCGGATAGTTTGATATTTTAATAAACATAAAATCTTATTTAAAATAAAAGGTGGTTGATGCGTGCAACGCAAATGGGCCCGTGTGTGGAAAGCGCCTATTACATTCTATGGTGCATGAAGCATCTCCCGACGACCAAAAATCTCCCTCCATCGTAACATGGGGATCTTCACGAGGTCATCTTTTTCATGGGGTGGCCTACGGCAACAACAACATGATGGTTTATCATTGGTGACCTTTATTTCCCTTGTCCTTCTTTTTTCTCTCATTCTCGTGAAATTCACGCTGACCATTCAAAATTTTAGAATTGTTCTTTTATTTATTGATATTTTAACTTTGGTCTTTATTCTTTTGATTTTTAATTTTTGTTCTTGATCCTTTTGTAAAATCTTGATTTGTTTTCAATTTTATCATTCAATCCCAATTTGTTATACATTATTTTTTATAGTTTGGTTCTCATTATTTGATTGCTTTTTTGGTCATTTTGTTAAAATGATTTTTATTTTTAATTTCACCATTCAATCAAAACTCTATAGCTATCCTCTAATTTATTTTTTATTTCAATTTTGATCCTTATTATTTTAATTTTAATTTTTGGTTTTGGATCCTTTTATATAATTGATTTTTTTTTCAAATTCATCATTCAATATTTGATTGGTTGATAATTAAGTTTCATGGTTTTTCCAAATACGAGGCTTCTAATCTTATAAACCAGATCACGAGTTTAAGAATCTAGCACGACTTGATATTATTTTTTATATATTTTTTTTTTCGATTTCATCATTGTTTTTTTTAAATGGACCTTGTGGTTTTATTTTCTATCGAGTCATCTTGATCTTATGACCTAAGTCGTGAGTTAACCCTGGCTCAATGCATATTACTCGGGCTATAGGTTTATCATGCTAACTCGGGTTAACTCGGATTAGGTTTTTTGTTATTTTTTATCCAATTTCGTTCTTCTATAATTAATTAGTTAATAGTTGAGCTAATTATTTTTTTCTTTTTGAATTTTTTTTTCAAGTTATTGTGATTTTTTTTATTTAGCCTATTTATTGTCATTGTCTAATTTTTTTTATATAATCTAATTATAATAAAAATAACTTATTTAAGTCGGTTAAATTTATAATTCAAATTATAAATTTTGTTTATTTAAAATTTGCTTGTGATATTTGAACATCATTTTTTAAAAGAAAAATAAGAAGTCCGCGGGGTAATCGAGAGAAAGCAACTAAAAGAATGGTTTCTCGTGTGAACAGTGAGCCACGAGAACATTAATGTTAAACAGCCGATTAGCAAAAACAAAGGGAAAACCTCCCGCTCATTTGCTCTTTCTTTCTTTCCAAAACTAAGACAACACAAATCAAAAACCCTTAATTTCTTTTTCTCAGTTCTACCCCAAAATCTTTCTACCTCTCTCTTGCATTTTCTTTTTCTCCAAAAATAAAAAATGAGAGAAGAGCAAATAGAGAAGTTGCGAGGGGTAGTGCGCGACTGCGTGAGCAAGCACTTGTACTCCTCCGCCATTTTCTTCGCCGACAAAGTCGCCGCTTTCACCAACGACCCCGCCGACATCTACATGCAAGCCCAGGCTCTCTTCCTCGGCCGCCACTACCGTCGTGCCTACCACCTCCTCAACGCCTCCAAAATCGTCCTTCGCGACCTCCGCTTCCGCTACCTCGCCGCAAAATGCCTCGTAAGTCTTTGGTTTTGGATTTTTAATTTTTAATTTGATGTTTTATTACCCTTAGGTTTTTTTTTTCTCAAAATTTTTTTTTTAAATTGTGGTCAGGAGGAATTGAAAGAGTGGGACCAGTGTCTGTTAATGCTCGGTGATGCAAAGGTTGATGAGCATGGAGATGTATATGATACTAAAGATTGTAACGTTATGTACTTAGATAAGGATAGTGAAGATCGCGAGATCAATGTGAGTTTTTTTTTAATGAGAAGTTGTTCTTTCTCTTGCTTGGTTGTGTTAGTTATGCTATTTTTAATTGGCAGGATTGGATTTTCTTTTAACATTTAAAGTTTTGTTCTTTGTCTCTTACAATTTTGTGTGAAATTGTGAATATTTATTTTTTTGGGTGCATTCTATCATTTGATTGCGATAAAGATGTAAAATACGCTATCTTGAATATGTATAAAGATGATTGTCAAAGAATCATCTTAACCCAAAAGCTTAAGCTGTTAGGTGAGGTTCTATAATATGATTTATATTATTCTCTAATATACCCCCTCAAATGAAAGCCCTTTAAGCTTGAAACTTGCACAAACTCACATTATCTTTGTGCTTAATTTTTATCAAATAAATGGGGATGGTGAGATTCGAACTCGAGACCACTTGGTCATCAAGGCTCTGATACCATGTCAAAGAACCATCTCAACCCAAAAGCTTAAGCTGTTAGGTGAGGTTCCAGGATATGATTTATATTATTCTGTAACAATGACCATTGCATGCATTCTATCAGTTGATTGTGATAAATATGCTATCTTAACTTATCACTAAAAATACTGCTCGGCAAAATGTTGTTTTCTCTGTTTTGGGACAGATTTCTGCAGCAACATGTTTTCTAAGAGGCAGGGCTTATGAAGCATTGGAAAATCGTGCCCTGGCTCGACAGTGGTTAGCTTTTCTCAGCGATCTTCTTTATCAAGATAGATTACTGTTTCTTTTGCCACCTTTTTTTTTTTGTATAATGATTGATTTGCTTATTTATGATGATTTAAGGTACAAAGCTGCTATCAAGGCCGATCCTTTATGCTATGAGGTACCCTGCTGTTTTACCTTTTCCTTCTGTTTGTAAGTTGCATAATAGAGTTTCTTTGCTTTATTGTAATTGTGCATGCTATGGTCATTAACATAGCTTTCTATGAAAAACTGTGAATTTCCATATTAAGAGCTTGATAAAATCTAAGAATTTTCTTGATAGATTCAACTGAAGTTTTTAGTCTTTGTATTTTGGACATATTCTTGTTTTCCTTTAGTTTTGCACATCATTTTTACTGATTTGGATTGGAAGTATGAATGATGGTTGTATCTTCATTGTTCCCCAGGCTTTGGAATGCCTTATTGAAAATCACATGCTCACATGTGAAGAAGGTAACGGCTCTCCAAAACTCTTTTTGTTAAATACATTCAGCTGCACATTGCCATTTAACTGTGGAGAATTAGTGTTACCGGATTTGCAGTATTTATTGTTAATGTGTTGATTGTTGAGAATTCTCTATGCTGTACTATTCCAGCATTTGCTTCATTAACCAAATGAAATTAAAATTAACCCTGTATATTTGCTACTGAATTGCAGAAACAAGGCTGCTGTCCTCCTTGCAATTCGGTCCAGAAGATGGGTGGCTCTCTTCATTCTACTCATGCTTGATAAAAAAGGTAAACACACACAAGTTCAGAATATACCAGTCAATATGAATCCTAACTAACCATTTCCAGATAATCTATTTGCTTTAGCTAGTCTCTGTGCTTCTTTGAAACTAACCTTAGTCCCCTGGTCTCAGTATGACAAAAAGAGTGTTGTAGAAGCCAAATTCATTGAAGTTGAAAAAGAAAGCTGCAATAGCAATCCTTCTAGCCCATCTATCAAGCATACACTAAAAAATGATACTGATCTTTTGAGCTGCAAAGCAGAGTACTTCAATCAGTGTGGTGAATATCAGAAATGCTTTGAACTAACTTCAGAGTGAGTTTTAAACTTTTTTCAAACAGAATACATCTGAGATCATACCTTAGATGCATCAGGTCATCTGAGCTTTATCTTCTCTTTCACAGCCTGCTTGAGAAAGACCCTTTTCATTTGAAATGTACCTTAGTACACATAGCTGCTGCTATGGAGCTTGGAAATTCAAATGAGCTTTATCTTATGGCATCAAACTTAGTGAAGGATTATCCTCAAAAGTGAGTTTTATTTCTCTGCCTTTACTTTTATGATATGCTCATATGACTTGTGCTCTTTGGAGTTGAAGGATTACTCTCAGAAGCTACTTCTTTATTTCCCTTTCAGTTCTAAGGATTATGCTTTGATTGAGCTCTCTGTTTTCCCTTTTTACTTCTATTTTCTTTGCTCGCTAGATGTGTTAAAGGAACAGGATGGTTTGCTTGTCATCATGATGGAATGTGATCATGGTTATTATCTCAAATGATTTGGTGTTCCAATAACAGCTCAGCTAGCTAACATAAATAAAAAAGTTAAAGAGATGGAAGTAAGAACTCTTGGCAACCATGTGTCCACAACACCTGAAATACCATTCACAAGTAACATGTGGGATATGCATGTGATTTGCCAGTGATTACTTGCATAGTCCAATAAAAAGTACTGTGCAAGGAGTAGTATTCATCTATTGTAGTTATTGGGCTTCTCATCCATTAGGACAGTCCAATAGTGAGTGCATTCTCCTGTTGTTCCTCACTTCTGTTGGATGATAATTGGGTATTGGCCTCCTTTTGTATTTCTCTAGATGTTTTGTTATGTCCTGCTCAAAATTGTAGAGAAATGATATCTTCTGGATGCTTATCTGTATTTCATTCTTAAGTGCTTTTGAATTACTAATTATGAAGTTTTGAAGAGAAAAGGAACAGGAAAACAAAAGGAGATTGTTTCTCTCTCATAGACTTCAATTCAGCTTAAGCATGAATACAAGGAGTGCCCATTACATATTATGTAATCATGTATCATGTCTACTTATTAGGGCTTCTTGTCATTTAGGGCTCTCTCATGGTTTGCTGTTGGCTGCTACTACTACTGTATCAAGAAGTATGATCAATCACGGCGTTATTTTAGGTAACTGTTGCCTAAAGCTCGGTAAACCATGTACGCGTTTTGCTTCTTTTGGCCTTATGGAACAAATTTGATTTTCTTCTTTAATCTCTTTTTTTACATTACAGCAAGGCTACAAGTCTAGATGGAACCTTTGCACCTGCTTGGATTGGCTTTGGGAATGCTTATGCTGCTCAAGAAGAGGGTGATCAAGCAATGTCAGCATACCGCACTGCTGCTCGTTTATTCCCAGGGTAATTTGGACTAGAACCTCATCACCTCTTCTAGTTGAAAATAATATAATATTTCTTCACCATGTAGTAATTGAAGAGTGCATGTTTTTGGCATGTTATGTGCTTTTGTTAGGCTGCCTTTGTTCTAAGAAAATATTTTAGTATTTCCCTGCATAGTTGAATTTCCCTGCCTCTCTAACTTTAGGAGTTTTATTTGAGGCTTCTCTACCAGCCTCCAAGGGAGGTCCATATATTATTAAATATCTTCAATAAAAAAGCTCTAATTTATAAATTAAAATAAATATGAAAAAGAAAACATATATAGAATTGGCTTACAAGCAGTATAAGAAAATTAAAGTGTTTCATGTTCTTTGAAAAGTTTTTGATATAACTATAAATGGAAACATCCTAAATATACAAATTTTATAAATACATGCGGGTTTGGAGGCCGACGTGTTTTCTCCATACCCAACCCCATCGTTGCAGACTTGCAGGTACATATGTACCTTTATCGCAACCTTTTCAAAAGGATCACTGTCTTTTTGTACTTCCTTCTACTTGTAAGAATTGTAAAGGTTCACCATGGAATATTTCCAGCTTCATCTTCTTTCCTTTCATAGAATTTTTTTTGGCCTCATTAAGAAAGAATAGAAGTATGTCTTTCCTTACCGTACTTTTTTATTCTCTCTTCCTTGCTTACATTGATCCAGAACTTAAGATTCGTGGCAGTCCCACTTCTTATTGTTTGCGAAGTCTCAACTATTGGCTAACGTTTTAACTATGAAACTTTTAGATGAAATCCTGGATTTTGTCATTAACCAGCCCTTTCCTTAACTGTAATGTGTTTTCCTATACCGTACTTTTTTATTCTCTCTTCCTTGCTCAAATTGAGTCAAAACTTTAGATTCATGGCAGCACCACTTTTGCTTATTGTTTGCAGAGTCTCAGCTACAGGCTAACATTTTAACTGTGAAACTTTTAGATGAAATCCTGGAATTTTTTGTCGGTAACCTGCCCTTTCCTAATTGTATTGTATTTTCTTGTTGCTCTTGTTCCTTGTGTTCTCTGAGTGTAATTGTTGGTATTGCCTTTATAATAGGAATTTGAGGTGGAAATTTTTATACGTGAGCATTATAGTGTTGCCTGGTAGTTTGGTCTTTATCGCTTTGTTGTGATTGATATTTTCTGGGTGATTGGCTGGCTTACTGGCTGGTAGCTAAAGATTCTTTTAGGTTTGGAGTTGTTAATTTAAACCAGAAAGTAATAGTTGATTTGCCCTGCGTCGCAAAATTCCATAGGTAGTTTAAGTTGACAAAGAAGCTACTCGTTGATATAATGTTTTGAAATTAATGTGTTTTTTTTTGCTCCAAAATTATGCATTGTTGAAGACCTCTTATTACTTATCAATTGTCTTTTTACAGGTTGAATCTTGATATTCTGTTATTCCAGGTGCCATTTACCAACTTTGTATATTGGGATGGAGTACATGCGAACTCACAGCTATAAGCTTGCTGAGCAGGTGATGTTTTATCTTCTGAACATTGGCCAATAGCTATTTTTAGTTTGAATTTGGGAAATTGATAAAAATTGAGTTTCAATAACACAATTAGCCACTGGTGTTTTAACGGGCGCTGCATGATTCTTCCCTGATGCTTTTAGAAAACTCTGCTTTAGTTTTTAATAAAAATGAAAATGGGGGCTTTGGTTTTGTTATGTTTCAGTTCAAGAATGCTAGATTTGAAGTTTGAACCCTTGGTAGGATATTATTTGTTGCATTGACTTCAAATTCTTGCTTGTAGTTTAAACAAATGATTTCCTTTTTCCATTTGGGGAATTATTTGTAGTTTCCTTGCAAAATGAGTATAAGTTGGATGGACTTTGAACATAATATTATTTCACTCTACTCATTTGTCTTTAGGAATCCTGTTTCCTTTTATACTTGTCATCCTGTTTCTTGTTATGGTTTGTCAACATTCTGATTCGCCATCTGTTTTTCAGTTTTTCATGCAGGCAAAGGCAATTTGCCCTTCAGATCCACTTGTATACAATGAACTTGGTGTTGTTGCTTATAACATGAAGGAGTAAGGATATTTCATTCCTCATCATTCTGTGGAAGTATGACTTGGAAATTTTACTAACATGTCTCTTTTATGTTGTTAATGTTCATGGCTTTTCAAAGCATAAAATAATCAATTTTGCAAACAGCATTCATTATTAAGTGTTGTATGATTTTCATTGTATGACATCTATTGTATATGGTGCTCTGTACTAAAAGTAATTGGATGTATACTTTTTGATGCCAGTCAAGCTATTTGACCTGCATAATTTTGTTTCTCAAACACTTTCAGGTACAATAAGTCTGTGTTGTGGTTTGAGAAGACTTTGAAGCACATTCCGTCTTTAAGTCAATTGTGGGAACCAACTATTGTTAATCTTGCCCATGCCTACAGAAAGTTGAAGTACGTTTTAAAATTTGTTGGAATGGCAGTTATACTCACTTTTTTTTGTTGCTTCTTGCCATATTTAGGTACTTCAGGATGTATGATTGGTGTGCTTTTATCTAGAATTTTCCTTAAACTTGAAATGAAATATTCTCATATCCTCAAATTGAAAGATTGTTTTTATATTTCATGTTTTGATATTTTCAGATTGTTGTAGCGATGATTAGTATATTATGTTCTGCATTTGTATGTCAATACTCACTTGCTAAGGTCTTTATCAACCTGAATGAAAGAACAGTAGTTTAACCCTCTAATCACACTATTTCTGGTTGTGACAAATAAATTGCTTTGAACTTGCATAACCGTTAATTTCAATTAGTTCACTGAGCAAACCCAGATTGATGAATGCTTTTTAGTTACAGTTTTTTTTTTTTGGAAACCTTTGGTGATCTTTTTAGTTCGTAGCAAGGTTCTTATAGACTTGTTGGTTTCTGTTTCTCCTTTCCTAAAGCTTTTGTGTGAGTATTTTTAAGGTTCAAGTTGGGAGCTTTCTTGGTGCATTTGGTGAAATACAACAGATAGGAATCTAGTATCATGTTATAGCAACTACTTGCTCAAATTCCATTGATAAGATTATAGGAAGATCAGCTCGGGCCTTCGTAACCCTCAATGGAAATAATTTTCTTGAATACATTAATGCTTGTGTAATGTGGTCATTTAGAGGCTCCTCAATATTACATGATTGATTTGATGAGCAGCATGGCTGACATTGAGACTTATGGTTTGAATTTATGTACATATTCGAGTTGGAGTCTTGTTTTTCTCATCCACTTGTTGCAGCCATCATCATAGAAATACAATTCTCTTATTATGTGTATAAATAAATGACATGGCGTATAATTGTTCATTAATCATATCAAACTACTATGCCAGGATTTACCATGAAGCAATTTCATATTATGAGAGAGCACTTACATTATCACCTCGAAGCTTGAGTACCTATGCTGGTCTTGCATACACTTATCATTTGCAGGTAAATTGAGCTCTTTTCATTTCAATGTAAGTCTGTTAAACTGACATTTCATTTGGCTGTTGTAGTTGAAAGCAATAGTTTGAGAAAGGTAATTGTAAGTGCTTGAAGTGGGGGGGATAATGAAGTGGATTAGTGCAGATAATGAGAGTGGTCATGAAAATCCAAAATGTTATGAAAAGTAATCGGATTATGATATCATTGCTAATTTATAGCTTGTACTTCCAGTGACTTTTGTGCAAGGGTTCAAAACTAAAAACTATTTCAGAATATATTTTATTATTATAAAGGAGGAGTACTATGAGAAGATGAGCACCATCTATGACTGCTATGGAATTTTGAATATTTATTATATTAATAAGAAGCCCTAAAATCACTCTCAGAAAGGAAAAAGAAGGATGAGGTCCTTAACTAGTCTATGAACTTTGATATGCATGATGTGTGGTGTAGAACTCAATAATTGCTGGTCTTGTTATGATTTCAAAAAGGCCTATTCCAAGGGTCAAGTACCTCAAGTTTCAGACAGATAAAAGAGAACTAGGTTCCTGAAGTTTAAGTCTTTGATATTGAAAACTATCCTCAATAAACTTTCCGGGATGATACAAAAATTTTAGGGTGAAATTTTAGAACAGGAAATAGTACTCTCTCGACCTATCTTTCTCATAAAATTGTAGTCACGTTCTATGTTGTGCTTAAATGTCATACGCCTCATACCTCATAGTTACTGGTCTGGTAAGGCAGGCAACAATGTAAAGGTGGATTGGGTCCCCATAAAAGAATATATCGTCATCGTTCGAGCAAGCACACAAATTAACATGGGACTACAGTTCAGTTTCTCGTGTTGATTGCTTGACAATCTTTTCTATTATTGAAGTCAATCCAACAACATCCTGTATTTGCTTGAAGCTAAAATCCAATTTTTGTACTTCATTTTTAAGTAGTAGTGGTTTTCCTAATTTACTATTTGCAGATTATCTTGTCGGACTTGGACCGACTTGGAAGAATGAACAAGTTTTAATGCAAATTATAATGACTTGCCATTAGATTGCCTGAAAAGTTGGACAATCTAAATGGGGGGAATGTTACAATTTGATACTATCATGATTTAAAAGCCATCTTATTGGTGCCTCTCTTTTCTCCCCTTCTTGCGCAGGATAACTTTACTGCTGCAATCACATGCTACCACAAGGTAAGTAAGAGTGTTGTATGCTTTCAAACACAAAATTATACTGTGGTTATAGTGTGCTTCCCCCATCCCCTCTATCTTATTCGTCATTAAAATCCCCTAGGCCCTGGCCTTATGATATTTTCTTCTCAATCAGGCTTTATGGCTGAAACCAGACGATCAATTTTGCACTGAAATGTTGAGCTTGGCACTTGTAGATGAAGGTCGTCGAGGCATAGACCCCAAAATTGAATTCCGCTGAAATGAGTCATTCTTAATGACACTATTTATACTCTTCTGTTCTTGTTGTAATGTATGTGGAATCTGAAGTCCTTGAATGGGTTGATTCATTTTGATCCATTTTAGAGTTGGGCAATATTACATTAGGGAGAGTTTGGCAATATATGTAATTCTGTATCGTTTGGTTTTATCTATTGATGCGACGACAAAACCAAAATTATTTTTTGCATAAAGAAGATGTTCAAGCACCGGAAGTATGTTCTTAAAAATTTTAAAAAACCTGCGCCTCAGCTTGATCTTGTTGGTTAAAATAAGCTGTTATTGTTCACGTAGATAAAAAAAAGCAATGAAATTAAATCAACCGAATTAAATAAAAAAAGAAGTGATCATAATTTAATGCGAAGATAGAAACGGGATGGTTCTTGCTTGACAGTCTTATGTTTATTTGGAAAAATCTGCTAATGAAAAACAAGGTGATGGTGTTATTTATAGGCACTTCAGTACCCGTGACCATTTCTTATACACACCAAGAGGCAAATGTTGCCTTGTGAGGAATGGACAGACACACAACAGCAGATGAAATGGTAATAAAAGCAAGCAGGCAGTCTGATTCGTCATACAAACGAAAGCAAGAAAACACTCATGGCACAACGACAAACACAAGCCAGGTTATGTTTATTTGGAAAATGGACAGCCACGCGTTGCTGTGGCGGTGTTGACAGTGTTATCTTCTGATTGGCATGGCGATATCAGCGCCCCTTTCAGGAGCCCCCCAAACAACTCTGCTGGGTCATAGTAAACCTCCACACCATCTGCCCTCAGAGATTCATCCACCTGGGAACCCGGAAAGAAATTACAGTTATTTCGTCTTATGTATTAGGTTGTCCTTTATTTTTACTTTTCTTTTCGAGTTCCACAAATTCAAAATTTTCAAGTTCTTTATAATTTCTTGTGATATTGTCAAATGGATACCAACTTATCAAGTAAAATGCCATTATGAATATTTTTCAACCAAGAAGCTAAAAAAAATATTTATGTCAGCAGTAAAAGTTTTTCTAATAAATTCAGTATCTAAATACTGACGGAATAAAGCATTTATAAAATGCAAAATTTTTAATGTTAACATATTATAAAAAAATTAAAAATAAAATAGCAGTTTAATTTTTTTAAACAAAAAAATACTTATAAAATTTGATTGAATCATAAAAAGAAATACTCTACGAATCCTCCATAAAACAATGAATAAGACCCATCAAACTTGAAAGTTGATGTATTTATTTCCATAAATGTTTTTTTTTGAAAGAAAACGATATCTTTTAAAGCATACCTTACCTTGAGGACTTCAAAGCCATAGAACTCAACCTTTTCTTCAGTAGAAGTCTTAGCATGCTAAGTCAGGAATTTTTTTTCTCTCTTTTATGATTACTAGTTTGGATTTTTTCTTTTCAATCTTTTCAGTATCTTTAATTAAAGCATACCTTGAGGACTCCAAAGCCATAGAACTCAACCTTTTCTTGAGTAGGAGCATGGCCTTTGAAAGGTCCTTCAAAGAAACCCCAATGCCTGAATTTGAAAGAAATCACTGGAGGCCCTGAATATACACTCAGCACTTCCCATGCGAATCCTCGAGGCAAGGCAGATCGAAAGGCATCATGAGATGATTCGAAGGTTTCTTCATCTGCTTTGTAGTACTGAAATTCCTTCGGCAGAGAACTCTTCAACAAAGCATTGTAGCTACCAATCCTAAGCGTCTCTTCTCCAGATAAACCCTCTCTTCCTATCATAGAGTAAAAATATTTACAACGCTTAAATTATTACCTTCGTAATTATATTTAATAGCTTAAATCAAATATAAGAATAATTTAATAAGAAACCAAATTGAGTTTTAGTTTGATGAACCATTAACAATGAGCTTGAACGTGTCAGGGTTGATGGTCTTAATGTCCTGTACGCGAGTCTTGTGTTCGATTTCCATATCCCATGTCTTTATAGCATTTTGCACTACTTCTTCTAGCGATCCTTTCGGCCATTCCTTCAAACCATATATCAAACACAGAAAATGAGACCCAAAAATATTCAAGGGTCATAAACATATACTTATACAAAAAAAAAAAAAAACATAAAGCATATGCACTAAGGGTATAAAGAAGGCTGAGGACCTTAGTTCGGCCTTCTTCAAAGAGCTGATTTACTGTATCGAAATTGGGAGGGCCACCATGCCTCCACTGTGTGGTATTCTCAGTGTCTTCATGCAAGAAAGATCTGTATTTATCTCCTACTTTTTTAATCCTACATGCTTCTTCAGTAGCCATATAAACTTCCCCGCATGGTATACTACCAAGGTTTAATTTTCTGAGGTTCTATATAGGGCTGGAGGTGGCCACATATATAAAGGATACATTTGTTTCTTCTGCCTGGTGCATGCATGATAACCACATAACATTGACACCACCAATTCTAGTTTTGCGAAGACCTAAATTATATATCAAATAATATAATTTTTTTTTTTAAAAAAACAGACGTAACTTATGGTTTTTTCCTACCTCGACCACCAGATGCAATTTTGTTTTTCTTCTTTTGTTTGGTTTATGGAGAGGCTCAACGGAAACAAATGTACATAGCTAGATAGGCCTCTTAAGACTTGAATATGATCAGACCTAATTCAAGCGTAAATTATAAGCTTATTAACCATATTAACCACTTTGTTGGGTTTGTTTTCAAGTATGTTTGGTAGTACGGTAGTACCTAATTATTTTTTAAAATATTTTTTGTTTGGAAACGTATTAAAATAATATATATTTTTTATTTTTTAAAAATAATTTTTGATATTAACAAATCAAAATAATCTGAAAACACTAAAAAATATTAATTTGAAGTAAAGAAAAAAATAAAATATTTAAATTTTTTTAAAAACACTTTTGAAACACAAAAACAAACATTCCATAATATAAAAAAACATAGTATATTCGATATAAAGTCTTTCAAAAAAAAAAAATTCTCATTCTTGCAATCTTCCCTGTAAATGACCAAAATATTAATTTTATCATTTAGATATAAGTCGTCTTCGGATGTTGGGTAAAAGAAATCTAACATCCGATAATTTACGAGTAAATAATAGTGTAATTAGATGACAAATATGAATAGCAATTGTGTACTATCCACACCATTTAACTAATACTATCCAGATCTAAAGTTCAACAGAGTGCCTGAATGTATTTGGTGAGACTTTTTGGCTAACTTATGCCTCATTTTCCTTGATTCTACGTAAGCCCTTACGTAAACTTGGGCAGTGATCAGGGAAGATGGAAAAATAAACCAAACGAAAGGAGATTGATTGCACAAGAGCTCGCCTAAAGAAAAGTCCAGCGGTCATAGATATATAGAATAACATAGAAAAGTTCAGAATCTGGCATGGACCCCAGAGATCTTGATTGCAAGTGATCTCTGGCTTGATGATATTAATTAATAATCCTGAATTGGGTGTGCCTTACCAATAATGCTAAATTCTTGTTAGTTTATTACACAAACATTCAACCATCCTCGTGAAAGAAGTGCTT
>Ga0325411_1003025_pt1 | contig 18961 bp, 8 predicted proteins | sample PopdelMetagenome_13_FD_206181 | JGI IMG/M metagenome (GOLD analysis project Ga0325411, IMG submission 206181) | Populus deltoides microbial communities from Bellville, Georgia, United States - Xylem-PdIQD-R4 | ecosystem: Host-associated > Plants > Phyllosphere > Stem > Wood/Secondary xylem...
CTTAAATTGTACCGATGGGATATTAATTTCATTGGTTATTTACCAACATAATATAATTGGTGCATTTTATTTCTTTGGCACTAATATTCTATCGTTCTTTCAGTAGTCAGGAATTTGTAACACCGATAAAGATGCTAAAATATAGTAAACCCCGAATAAAACTTTGTCCAAAATACATGTTTTTATTAATTAATCCATCGAGGATATAAGAACAATGGAACAGTGTTTCGTCGCGAATAAAATATTCCATCCACGTTTTTTAATTTTCTAGTGGTGTCAATACTTACCTCCAGACAAGGAAAACTTGACTTTTAACTCTGTAACAAAGGCAAGCAACAAGCATTACGGTGATGCTATCCAGGCAAGATTTTGAAAGCTGAAAAAATTCATGCATTCCTGGGTTATATTAGTCGTAGAACCAACCAGTCGAATGTTATTACTGGTCACAAAATTCTAGCTTTTTAAGTTTCCTAACTACCTGGGGTCCCTCCTTATCATTGAAGGATCCTTTCACGTCACTTTTTTGACATAGAAGTTTTGGTCATCTCTCTCTCTCTCTCTAGAAAATTTTTAAAAGCACAAAGTATTATCTTGCAGTATCTTCCCCGGCTATAATATATGTGTGTGGGCGTGTATGCCATTTTAAAACACAACAAGATAGTGATCGACATGGAGTTTGGATCCACTTTCTTTAGAGTGGTTGGCTAGGGCATATCAAAAGTTTGGCCAATTACTTAATTTGTTTTAATATAATCAAGAGTAAATTTAAGAGACATTAATTACCAAAGAAACTGGAGGCAAAAAAACCCTTTCTTATATATGCATGAACATCACAACTTCTGATCAGTAAAGCTCAACAAATTATTGGACTGCGCCTATTTTATAAAATTACTTATTTTCTAGGTTTTTTGTTATTTTCTTCATGCTTCTGTCAATTGCTTATCTAAGATTCCAAGATGTTTTTTTTAAAAATGAAAAGTTCTATGCAACTTCAAGGCAATTGTATGATACATGTCAACACGTTTCAAGACATAAAGAAAAACATATTCCCTGTTTGACAAGAAAAAAGGAAAGTAGAATATAACGTTTTAAGTAATTTAATTAGTCTTTAATCAGTAGTATATACAGATGCATGAAATAAATTTCATAACCTACCTGCCATGAAGATCACTGGTCATTCATGCAACATTATTCCTGTATGTTAACTACCTTGTGAAAGCTATAGCTAGAAAGTTCTTCAATGAAAACAATGGCAATTATAAGTCAGATGAGATCTTTCAATAAAATCAGTCCCTTAATTGCATATAATTATAGTTGGTAACACTCCATGATGAAAAACTGTTCCAACTTACATTCAAAAACATGCATGCAAATCTATCTACCATGATGAGTAGTGCAATGTGCTACTGTGTGTATAGATTATACATGGAGTTATAAACAGTATATATGTGGTGGCATTATACAGTGAAATGGTGGTGAAACTCCAAGCCTTTCACACACATGAAAAATTAAGCTAAGCAATATCATGAAACAAAGGATTTTCAAGGATGTCATGCCAAACTGAAGGAGCTTCTCCTACATAGCTTGAAGTGCTAGAGGCATCTCCCAAGTTGTTGACCATGCCACTATTCTGTGGTACAAGTGGAAATACTGAAGGAGGAGATGGAGTTGAAGATGAAGGAAGCTGCCATGGAGAATTGGGTGAGTTCTCTCCTTGACTAAACACTGTCAATTCAGGAGCTTGATCAAGCACGTCCTTGTTTGGTGGTGTTTGATAGTTGCAAGGGATTTGTAAGTCAGGCAAATGAGAGAAGGGCATTAAATCATTGATCCCTTGAAGAGAGGAAGCTGATAAATCAAACTGGGATAAACTTGAGACTGGGCTATCCTTGAATGAAGCAAGTGAATTCAAGAGATTAAAAGCTTCCATTTCATCAATAGCACTGATATTGTTTAGGTTGTTTGAGCTTGTTGCATTATTAGAAGCTGCAGGAGGCTGAGGTTGAAGGAGATACTGCAAATATTGAAGTTTTGCCATTTGTGCAGCTTCTGTTTGCAGTCTGAGAGCATGTTCTTCCAATGAATGATGATCTATGAGTTCCTTCAGGTTAGCTAGGGCAATAAGGTGAGGTAAGCTTGAGAATATATCAGTTCGAGGCCGGTGAGTCATAGGATCAAAACCCATTTGAATGAGTTTTTTCTTCAGGTGGGTGTTCCAGAAATTCTTGATTTCATTATCGGTCCGCCCCGGTAGGTGGCCAGCAATTGCTGACCATCTTGTAAAACAGCAAGCAAGACAAAAAAAAAAAAAAAGGACGTAAGTATAACATGAATAATCCAGTAATTAAGATGCAACAAAAAAGATGATTGGTGGACTGGTTACTTGTTGCCAAGGATGGAATGGAGATTTAGAATTGTTTGTTCTTCTTCTTGGGAAAATTTTCCTCGCTTGATATCTGGCCTTAAATAGTTTGTCCACCTTAACCTGCAACTTTTTCCACACCTGTTAAGACCTGCAAAAATATACTGCTTGTTAGAGCCAGAGAGAGATAGAGATGGAGCTGTGCTCCGTACAGAAAGATAGATAGACAGATACCAGCAAGTTTAGGGAGGGCTCTCCAGCTTCCATGGCCATGCTTTTGGATATATTTGACGAGTTTTTGATCTTCCTCAGGGGTCCAGGGACCTTTCTTGAGGCCACTCTCGTCACAACAAGGAGATCTTCCCATTTTCTATTAGACAGTGTATCTTATGTTTTTCCCCTTAAGATTTATCTGCCTCCCTTTGATCCAACCATTAACTGCAGGCTTGCTATTTATATCCGTTCCATGTTTCTTGAAAGGCTGATGTGGTAGCTTCCCATTTGCTAAGCAAAACAACAATGACCTTTTTCTTCTTGAAATGTCAAATATGCCCTCTCTGTCTCCCCCACTTTAGTCTCCAGGTAGTTTATTAATCGATTGGCCATTAAATTTTGAGCAGCCAACAAAAGATGGTTCAATAATCAAGACAGCTCGTGGTCGAGCAGCCTGTTTTTGGATTCCAAACACGCCATTCGAAATTGGTCTAGCTCTAGCCTCATTATGGCAGAAACATCTTCGAGCAGACATCTACTGCGGGACAAGAATAGTCTTAAAAAAACATTGGGAAATTTCCTTTCACATATATTTCTACAAATATTATATATATGAACATGAAAGAAATGACAAGGGTAAATTTCCACTTTTCCCCGTATATTTATCAATATCTCACTTCTATTTTTATAATTTAAAAGTTTCAATGCTACCCATTTTTTAGTGATAGCTCGGTAATTGCCAACCCAAATACGATAATACAGCTGCCATTCCCAAGCCACCCTAAACAATGTATTCCACCCGAGCCACCATCAGCAGTTAACCCCAACCAGTACTGTCTCTCCCACCCAAGCCACCACATCAACTCCATAAACCATTGAAACCCTCTCACTTTCAAGAAATTATCAAATATAAATGGAAATACTAATAAAAAAAAACCGTCAATAAAGTACGGTGATATTTGCTGATGGAAAATGACATTGTTTGTTTAAGTCGGTGAATAATAAGGGAATTACAGATAAAGATCAAGAAGTGAAAAAAAATGGGGGAGGTATTCTCTCGTTATTTCCATCGAAAAATATAACGTGTTAGTATTACAGATGGAATTACTGATGAAATATAACTATCGGTAATATCCATTGATGAATCCGTCAGTAATATTTAAATTATAACATGCATGTTAGATCCCCTCCCCCCTCCCTCATTTCTTCTTATTCTTACTTTTTTTTCCCTGCAAAAAACATCAACCTTCCCCCCTTTATTTTGACACAAACCAAGCTCTTATTATCACAAATTTGGTGACAACAACACTCAGTTTATCAGTATATTTTTTCTGGTTCAATTTTTTTAAAGATTCACCACATCAAGTAAGTAAAGCTACCTATTTTTGGTTGTGAATCATTCTTTTATGTTAATTGTTTTAGCATTTTTATGTAGAATATATAGTTTGTTTGTGTGTTTATTTGCTTTATAGCTTTTTTCTACAGAAATTTGTTATATGAATGTATGATTTGTACATGTTAGAGTTTGTTTGAGATTTTAAAAAATTATATTTGTTTGTTATTTGATGAAACTGAGTTCGGTTTTATAACTTAGATGTTTTATAATGAAATAAATAATTGGTTATTTAATGGGTACGTTTCATATTTTGTCAATTTTATTGTTCAGTTGAAAGTTTAAGTAAATTTGGACAAATTTGAATTTTTTGGAGAAAATTGATCGTTATTAAAGGTTACTATTAAAATAGATTCAATAATTTTGAATTCAACCAATAATAACTAATTAACTGAGTACCGATAATTTGTTTAATTAACATTATTAGTTAAAACATGTTGTCATCAATATTCTATATAGATTTCATATAAGTAATGAATGGTCGTTCTTGAATGTATCGAGTCTCACCTGAAGGTTTGCGCAAGATGAATTATTGTAATGAGATTGAGGATTTTATTAATTATGCTCTATCTAATCTAAAAAATATCAGTGAAGATGATATTAGATGTCCATGTAAAAGGTGTAAAAATAAAAAAAATTCTCAATCCAGATGTTATTAAGATGCATCTTCTATAAAAGAGATTCATGGAAAAATACTTATGTTGGTTGACACACGAAGAACCATATGTTTCTTATAAGACCATGGTAGAAAGGATGGTTAGGTCAACTTCTAGTTCTAGCAACGTGCATGGATCAGTTGTAGATAATTATAGTAATTATTATAGGAGTATGATCTAGATGCAATGAGAATGAATCAGGATTATACATGTGAGTATTCAATTGTAGATGAAGAACAAAATACAGATGCAACCAGGTTTTTTAAACTTTTAAAAGATTCTGACAAGCCATTATAGGATGGGTACACAAATTATAGTAAATTATCGCTCATTACATAGATGTTCACCATCAAGTTAGTTCATGAGCTAAGTGATGCTAGTTATAATAGAATCATCAAATAGATGAGAAGCATTTTACCTGAAAGGAAAAGGCTTAAAAAGAACTTTTGTGTTGCTAAATCAATTATGAAACCCTTTGACTTAGGATACCAAAAAATTAACATATGTCCAAACTTCTGCATGTTGTATTACCTTAAAAATACAGATTTAACCGAGTATAAAACTTGTGGGCATACTTGGTTTAAACCTAGAACTGGCAGGGAAGGACTCCTATTGCATATATAAAATTGAGATACTTCTCAGTCACTTCTAAATTGCAAAGGTTATTCATGTCTCTAAAGATTGTTGAGCATATAACATGGCATCACTCATATGATGCAGTGGATAGAGTCATGGTGTACCCTTCTGATGGTGAAGCCTGATAGCAGTTTAATATGGTATCATTCTTAGTTTTCAATGAAATCACGGAACATACGTGTTAGGTTATGTACATATGAATTCAGTCCATTCAGGTCATTTACTGTACCATATTCTTATTGGCCAATGATACTCACAGTTTACAACTTGTCAGTAAATATATGAATAAGACCGGAGTCATGTTTTTATCTATGATCATACCTGGTCCTAGTAGTCCAGGTAGGAATATAGATCTTTGTCTTTGACCATTGACTTGTGAGTTGAATTAGTTGTTGTCATTCAGGACTTTGACGTATAATGTCTCGAGAAAACAAAAGGTTTAGATTGTTGGTTGAATTAGTTGTTAAATTGAGGATGAAAGATTTTCAAAGGTTTAGATTGCTGGTTTTCTCATTTAAATTTCACTTATCCTCTAGCTGAGTTTTGGAATGAGGTTGATGATATGATACCTCATTGCATTAAGATTATTAAGAAGATCAATGCCCTCAAAGGAAAATTAAGGATTTGGAACAAACAATCTTTTAGAAAATAGAAAAAGCTTTTGAAGGATTTAGAGTTTTCTATTAAACAGTTAGAGCCAAACATAATCTATAAAACTTACTGAAAATAAGGTATAGTGTTCCTAAGTATCCTTGGTTTAAGACGATGGCAAGTGAATTGGAATATGGATTCCGTTTGGAGCCAAAACACTAGATTATCTTAGATGAAGCTTGGTGATTGCAGCACTATATTTTATTTTTTAATATATTTTAGCATACCTTCGAAGGAGTAGAGATTTATTACACCAAATTACTTTAGATGGGAAAATATTTTGGCTATCTTATGAAACAAAAGAATGAGCTAATTATTTATTCTCGAAGTTGTTCTCTCAATCATTTATATCCAAACATACAATGGGTTCTAATAGTTTTAAGAAGATGAGTGCATATTTGGTGGCTTGGTTAGAAAAGGAAGTTATTATGGAATAATTTTAAAAAGCTATTTTCAATTATAATGGTTCAAAAGCTTTAGATCTAAATGGTTTCAATTTTAATTTTTATAAGAAATCATGGATATTGGGGTTAATAAACCATGAAGATTTATCAATATAAAGTACAATCCAAGATTTAATGATGGTTTGCCTTTATTTTGTAAGTGTCTTTCCTCTATTTGGTCACGTATTTTCTCAACCATTAACTCTGGTGATTTCTATTGCTCTGAAAGGTAACAACATATTTCAAGTAGGAAATGATGTTTTTGTTCGATTTTAGGATGATGTTTGGGTTTGTGACAAACCTTTGTTTAAACTTTATGGATGATGATTAATATTGTTAATAGCATGGGGTTTTTGGATGATGATTACTAATGGTGGAATTTTTAATGGAACTGAGATATTAGAAGCTCTAATTTGGGTCATCTTGATAGTTTAATAGAGACCCTTAAACACATTCATCTGTACAAATATAAAGAAGATCGCACAATTTAGATTTTAGATAACAAAGGCTTTTACTTAATTAAAGTCATGCTCTATCATCTTAGACCGACTTATATATCCTGAATTAAAACTATATACTACAGTCATCTACAAGAGTGTTTTACCATCAAAAAATAAGATGTTGTTATGATTAGCATTGCATAATAGGTTATATACTTGCTTCTTCTAAACTAAAAGGAATACGTTATCGATACAAAAGGATTTATGTTCCTTTTATAATTTTATCTTATTTTAATGCTCAATGTCTTGGGATTTCTGGAATAGAATAGCTAGATGGTGGGGTCTTTTGCGATGTATCTCTAAATCCTTGAACAATTTATTTCACTAGCAGCAAAGCTTGGTTTATGGTAAATTTCAGCAAAAGGTATGGCAAGGATTCTTCTATGAAATAGTATGGCTCATTTAGCAAACTAGAAACAAAGTCTTATTTGAGGATATCAACCCGGACTGGGATTATGTTCTTTGCCAATTCTTTTACGAAGCAGCATGTTGGATTCATTCTTATAATAATAGGTTCAGCTACACTAATATGGATATATTAAGGAGTAAAGAGTCTATTCTTTCTTGGGGTAATGGGAGCTAGTAAGTAACTTCTAGTCTTGTTACTTTATTTTATGGTTTATTTGTTTTGCTAGTTTTTCATCTACTAGATGACAAGCCTAATAAAATTATCTCATCTTTCATAAAATAAAATAAAAAAACTCAATGTTACCCTTAATTTTTTTTTAAAAAAAATTGAAGTATCCTTGACCAATTAATAGCTAATCAAATCCCGCTTTTTAAATTATTTTTTTAAGTGTTTTTATCTGTTTAGGTTTTAAAGCGTTTTTTCCCTATATTTTAGATGTACAGGATTATTATTATTTTTTTTTTGTAATAGTTGAAAGTTTTATTAAGAAAATGGCTACAAAGATAATAGTCTAACTTACATTAGATGAACAAGCAGAGGAAAGGAAACAGAGAAAAGGAAAGCATTAAAGTTGCAGCATGAAACAAGGAAGCGTAACAATTAGAGGGAACGAAAGAAACAAAAGAAACCAACTCCTCCCTGCTGAACATTCTCTATATTAAGCTCCAAAAAGTTGGAATCAAGTCTCGGCTATAAAGCAATACTTTGGTGCACCATGGAGAAAAAAATTTAAAGGTTAAGGGCAGCGTCATTAAAAATAACGTCATTTTGGTGGAGCCAAAGATTTCATGCAACACATGAGGAAAACAAAAGCTGCCATGAGAGATTCTGTCACTTGCCTTTAACCATGGAAAGCCATTAATAGCACATATCATCAACAGATTTTGGAAAAACACTGTAAAAGCCCCGATTAGAAAGCAGTTTCATCCATATATTTCAAGTGAAGTGGCTATGAATGAAGAGGTGACTTAAAGATTCCAAACTTCTATTACAGAAAGCACAATAAAAAAAATTATGAAAAAGGGTTAGCTTTAAGCTACAAAACAATGATGAGTAATATGGAAACTTCTTTTAACACTATGAGGATTGCAATGGAATAATTTAAACTATTGGGATAGTGAGTAGAATATTGATAAATTTGTAGGGTTAATTAAAATTGAAGAAATGAAGTAATTTTAATAGATATAAAATTGTAATTAGCATGTCCGGAGAGGAAGTCTGTCTAATTCATCAAATAATTAAAGACTAATTAATGTCTAAAATGCATGAAATTAAGTTATGTTATGTGACATTTTTCTTATGTATGGAATGTATTTCTTGTGCATCCAACTAGCTTTATTTACAAGATATATAATTCTTGATCCCGACATAAATATAACATGGGGCATTCCAAACACTACCATAATCTTTAGATTTACTGATGGAATTTTTCATTGGTATTTGTGTTATCATTCCATTGGTAATTAATTTACCAACAAAATCACCGACGGAAATGCTTTGTCGGTGAATCTTTCATCGGTAATTTTTTTTCCGTTGGTAATAAAAAAATTATTACCGATAGATTTACTGACGGAAAAAGGCACGTAAAAAAAATTATCCGCTTCATTCCGTTGGTATTTCCCTTGGAAAAATACCGTATGTAATTTCGTCGGTAATTATTTAAAAATATATTTTTAAAAAATCCATTTTACAAAAATATAAAATAATTAAATTAATATAAATCAACACTCTATAATACTCAAAACGCTTGGGAAAAAAAGAAGAAAATCATATGAAAAAAAAATTCTACAACAATATTCATACAATTATTTAGAACAAAAATAATTAAAAATAAAATAAAATAAAAAATATAGTGAAAAAAACATGAGAAAAGAAGAAAAAAAAATCTTACCTTAATGTGGTTGCAAGTGAAGCTAAGAAAAGAAAAAAAAATTTGTAAAGTATATTAATTAAAAAAAACTAAGAAGAAAAAAGACGAAATGAGAAGAATACATACCTGAGCATAAAGGAGAAGAGAAGGAGTTGAGGAGAGAAGAGAAAGAAATGGATATTGATGTTTTTTACATATATGGAGGAAGAAGAAGAAGAAGAAGAAGAAGAAAGGAGCCCCATCTGTTGTGAAATTATGGATTCTAGGCTTTTTATTACTGTGTTTTACCAATGAATAATTAAATATTAATATTTTTAATCATTTTATCGGTGATTCTGTTTGTAATATTTAATTTAAATTTTTAATTTAATAAAAAAAATTTTAGAAACCATCAAATATCACCGACGACTTTTTAATCAGTTGGTGATTCTGTTTGTAATATTTAATTTAAAATTTTAATTTAATCAAATTTTTTCAGAAAATCGTCAAATAACACTGACAACTTTTCAATCCGACGGTGATTTTATCTGTAAAAAACAATAATTAACAGTGCAATTGGAAAGTGAATAGTTCCAGAGCTCTCTGAAAAATACCGACGGAATTTTCCGTTGGTGATTCCCTTTGTAATTGACATGATGAATAGTGTTTACAGTTTACCAACGAATTGACCAACAGAATAAATTCCGTCGATAAAAATGGTACGTCATCGTTTTTTTTACTTTGTTTTAATTTTTTTCCCACTGTAATTTTCTCGGTAAAATCCATCGGCAATTTACCAATGAAAATATTCTTTCGGTATTTCCGTTTGTATTTATCGATTTTCTGGTAGTGATGTCAAAGAACAATCTCAACCCAATAGCTTAAACTGTTAGGTGATGTCTCAATATATGATTTATATTATTCTCTAACATACCCTCTCAAGTGAAAGCCTTTAGGTTTGAAACTTGCACATACTCACATTACCTTATGCTTAATTTTTATCAAATAAATGGGGATGGTGAGATTTGAACTCATGATCGTTTATTTATCAAGGCTCTGATACCATTTCAACCTAATAACTTAAATTGCTAGTTAAGTTTCTAATATATGATTTATATTATTTTTAACAAGTGAAATAAATTCTAAACCTAAAAATGGCCAGGATTTGGCAAGCATCGGCAAGAAGTGGTGAGGGCAATTTTGATTTCCATTAAGTGATTAAACGAGAAAGACCTTACTCTTTTTTATATACAGTCAAAAACAAATTAAAATTAAGAAAAAGGTCAGCATCAAGGAGTAGATGGCATGTTGTCGATGGTCATGGTATAGGAATGCAGTCCATGCGAGCACGCAACAAATCTGCCTGTTTCGTCACCCAGTGCATGGCAATATCTCATAATATAAATTTTGTTTACGTATATATTTTTTTTATCATTATTATAGATGAAACTGTTGATCACAGTATATGAAGATGGGTCTCGTCAGTTTCTGAGATTTCTGGCCACCTTTCACATTCTCAGCTTAGTTTTTAAGTACCCAATTAGCCCGCCGCCCCCTCATTCTGGGGGAAAGAGGGTGCGGTCATTTTCACATTATATATAAAATTACGAGAAATTAAATTTTTTTTGAACCCAAGCTCTAACTACTTAGATTCTATAAACTACAGCTACTAGTTACAGCTTTATCTCAAAATTCATAATCATTAAACAATTAAAAAAAAGCTTGACAATTTATGTAAGTGATGAAATTCAAAGTTCAATGTACATAAAACACGTTTGTGTTGTTTTTCGTCTTCTTTTTTCGATCTTTTCAAAAGAGATGGAAAGAAAGAGTTTACTGAAAGATGGAGAGAAATATATGAAAAAAAGTATCAGACGTTATGTTTAACTGATCTCGCATAGATATAAAGCAAACATTACATATAGTATTATTGTATAATGACGATTTATTTATTTAATTTTATAATATCTAACTTTAGCAGGTCTTATAAAGATAGTGTTTAGTTATATTAATAGTTGTTAATTTTTTAAAATATTTTTCATTTTAAAATACATTAAAGTAATTTTAAAAAATTTATTTTTGACACTAGCATATTAAAAGAATTTAAAAATATTAAAAAAAATTAAATTTTTTAAAAAGTAAAAGAGAAGCCAGCTCGAAGTTAACTAAAGGAAAGTTCAGGAAGCACGCTGTGAGAAGGAGAACGTGATTTAAGTCTAGTTTACTTGAAGTGAACGGAACGAGGTAAAATGCAAACCTAACATATATAGTTGTATACCTTGTTCCCAACAAGTCGATACACATAGGTAAGCTTGAGTATCCTTTTTTCGAGGTTTAGTTTGATTGGATACATATGTACGTTTGCTTCTTCCAAGACATTGAAACCTCTTATTGATCATGTCTGTCCCCTGTACGTATATATAATTAAGCACAAAATTAGTGAATATGTATAGCATTTTTTTATATATAATTAATGAGTGAATCAAAGTAACAAAAGAAACCAATAAAAGTGGCCATTTCCTCATAAAGGTGGTGACAAGTTGAGTGGTTTTATTTAGTGCCTGATGCAACGTAGGCCATATGATCATTAGCTAGTCTTGTCCTTCATTGTCTTGAATATTTTGAGATGAGCGCTCCCGTGGGATCTTGTTCCAGCTTTAAACATGATGAGGTCTCTTTCCACGTGTGCTTGATGATTCTGCACTCTAACCAACCACGTTGCTAATAGGCCACCTCTCTCTCTCCTTCTCCCCACATCCGCTTCCATTTGATAATTTTCTAAGACTTTGTAGTGGGGACTTGGGGGGTTCCATGCATAATCACACTGATCTCCATTTGATTTGGAATAGAAACACTGTAGAATATGAACATGCAGGCGTCAATATTGCAGATAAGCGCAATATTCACACATTGATCAGGTGTATTTTATATTTGTGTCTTGAACTCTTGAGATTTAATTTGGTTGGTAATTAGTCAGAGTTTAATTAATTATTTCTCGTGCTGGAGTTTAAGAATGCATCGTGTCAGGATTGTATTGTAGAGCCTTTGATTCAGATTCAAAAGGAGCATAATTAATCACCAAATGTTCAGAAGGCATAAATGGTTGTCAAAATACTTAGGTTTAATCATAAAACTTACTCTCGTGAGAGATAGGGACGTGATGATGAAAAGGACATGAGCCATTTGACCATTGAGGGAGCTGGTTAGAGGAGAAGTTGGTGCAGCAAACACTGAATTTCCACCATCTTTGAAACCTAAAAGACGTTCTCCTTTAAGTTTAACCCTGATCATGAGAATGCGTCAATGGCATTTGTCGATGCCCCCGTCCTTTTTTCTTCCTCAGCCTTTCCTTTTATAACACACAAAATAATAAAATGCTTAAAACTAAGAACATATACGGCCTCGAAATACGTACGTAGTTTCATGCGACATAACCGGTATATACACCCGCAGGCTTCTCTGCTGTCTCTTCCTGGATAAATCAAGGATAATATTGTTGGTATCAGTATGTTCATGGAGAACAATTCGGCACAAAAACTTCCCAATCTGCAGTAAAAACAAAATTAAAAGCATTTTATATAATAAATATATGCTTTCCTTTGCTCTCGGTGTATGATTGAATAAATTAATTAAAATATATAGCATCTTTATTGAGATTTCACAATTTAATCTCCTTGTTACTGTGTGTCTGCAATCACAATTTCAAGTGGCAATAAGAGAAAAATATATACATATATAGGTTTCTTTTAAGTTTGAATATTAATTTCTCAAAAAACAATTAAAAAATCTGTATAAGAATACTGTACGTACTACGTACATAACTAAGCGATATCTTTTAACCTAAACACGTTCTCTTAAAATAAATTGAAAAAGAGAAAACTAAACATATACAAAAGCATCAAATCAATGGCCAGATAGAGTCAAAGCAACACGACGAGAAGTGAGAATTCATTAAATTTTCTTTTCGATTCTCCTTTTTTTCTTCACTTGCCTCGTATATATTACTGTCGGCAGGGATTTCACTACTCCTAAAAGAAATAAAAAGATTCTCCATCTAATTAGATTTTAAGAGAGAAAATTAAAGACACCCCATTGCCACCTCCCTCACGAAAGCTTGTTAAAGATTATTTTTTTCACAAAGAGAGGGGAGGGGAGGGAGATTGCTTCTTCAACTAGGGTTCCTTGTCGGGTGGACCACCCTCCTCACATAGAAAAGAAGCAGGTTTAATTTAGAATTTAGAACGTGAGTGATGTCACCTAAAGTTAGTAATTATTTTTAATTACGATTTATAAAACATCATAGTTGTGTCAGCTAAACAACTAAATTGCTTGCTCTGTTAAGTTTCTACCCAATACATCTAAACTCGGACTTTCTATGCTTCCCCATGCCACGTATAGGGTTTGCTGTTGCTCCATTTCCATGCAAAAGAAAGCAGCCCTGCTATATGTGTGTGTTTGTGTGTGTGTGTGTACATTCAGGACACTTAGCATAAGAAAATTATAGAATATAAAGGGTGCCTTATTGTTCTTGGAATAGTCGAGAGAGATTCAGAGAACTCGTCTGTGTTTAACAGTTCAACACCATTCTTTCTTTCTTTCTTCCTTTCTTTCCACGCATTCTCTTTGAGATAATTATATATAAACAGTTCTGAAAGATTATGGACTTGTGATACATATTGTCTTAGAACTCCAACAAATAGACTCAAATCAAGTGCTGGATATATAACAAACAGTACCCACTCGTAGCTCAAATAAATTGGGTTCGATGAGGTCGTCTAGCTAGATCCTCAAATCATGGTTTTTGGCTTGATATATAGCTAGGCAGATTGACTGGAGAGCCACTTGCAGTTTCATCAAAAGCCACCATCGGTAATAATACATGTGGCTTCCTTAGATAACCTATAGACTTGAACAGTCATCCGTATTAGTTAGAGAGAAAAGGATTGATCAAATTGAAGGGGTTTTCAATTGTCTCCAGTCATAAATAAATGATATAAGAAATATAAATTGGCTTGGACTAATGAGGTTATTTCTTCTACTATGGACAATGACAGTTGCTTTAAGCATTATTATGCACTTGATTAAAGAAAAACAAGCAGAAAGGACAGAAGAAGCAGCTGCTTATATATAAGAAAGAGTTGTATTACGTACAGTACACGTGAATACTATTTGTGGGCATGCATCGAACACTAACTTCAACCCTTTTATATTATTCATGGCCTAACAACCCTAATTGCTAGAAAACAAAAACAATTCATGTGGGGTGTGAGAAATCTGTGCTAATTTCATCGCATCTTTACCATTTCAATGATAATTTACACGTCAAAATGTTTTACTATATATGTCATTTATCATGTCAGGAGTTATATAATTATATTAATTAAGAATATATAACTCCTGACATGATAGAATTTATAATCAAATAAAATTGCTCGAATCTTCTTGTTTACACCTGGCTAGTATTAATTACTGTCATTTAGCATCCATCTACTGATCTGTTTTCTCAACCGTTATGGCCAGCACTATGGGTTAGGAGTATGATATATTAATTGATTCATAAGCAATATCATCCAAAAAAAACCCTTTAATTTGAAGAATATTTTTGTTTATAGGGAAATTTTTAAAGGTAACTAGTTTTTTAATGAAGCAATTTTGTACTATGCTAGCTTTATCATTGTTTTTAGCTCATCAACTACCATGTCTTGATTTGTTGGCTTAACTTCAATAGACAATGACATCACATATACAGCTAAGGAAAGTGAAAGACAATGAGACTGATAGTTTGGTTAATTATTATGTCAATTATCACCTAGAATTTATAGAATACATGGAAAATCATTTAGCTAGTTATATAGACTGATTAATTGTATGCTTCCATCAACTTTGACAAGGAGATTAGGTTCAGAGAACACCATGAAAAAATGACATCAAATTATGGATCGATTCGGGCATATGCCTTTACAACTTAGTAGTTGTGTGATCATCCCATATTGGTTTTTTTCATAATGTACGATTTGTATTAGAAAATCTATCCATTAAAGGTCTGCGTGTGCGTGTGCGTGTGCGTGTGTAGTATCAGTTTTTTGCATAAGAATTGTCTGTTTCATGTGGGAAATGACTGTTGATTAGTTAGCAGATGTTCTTTAACCTTGTTATAGTAATTTTCCACCCAAGACACAAACAGACTCTAAGAATACTTTAGCTTAAGAGAATTCGTAAGAAATACTCAGCGAACGTGTTAGATTAACCATACAAACAAACACAAATGTGAAATTATGAAACAAAGAATTAGCAGGAAATGTTTGAACACTAAAGGGAAACTAATAAAAAATCATTTGAAAAAAAAACAAAACAGCAGAACGCTCTATATATGCAAAACCAACCTCTGAACCCAAGATAAGATAGTAAACATAGTACGTAAATTCATTAAACAAAGAATAACCCACTAGTAATGGAAAAAAATGTTCTCCATTTAATTTTTTTTTAAAATCACATAAAGGGATCGAAAATCAGGTGAGCCAATATAATAATACCATCGACATGTTTGTTCACCAGAAACAAAGTCATATGTAAACATTTATGCGAGACTCATCTTCTGGGTTCCTAGCCCTAGCTAGTTACGTCTCCCTGGAGTCCATCTTAATCATGCAAGCAGGTGATATACAAATGCCATATTCTCTTCGATATGAGAAATCATAAGCGTATGGCATGCGGAATATTGCATTGTATCATTTTAAACTGTCAACAAAAGTATTTTATGCTAAGCATCATCCGTGCACTTGTCTTCTTTTGCTCGTTTAGTTGCCAGATAATATATGATTCGACCTTAAAAGCATTCCTACCTGTTCCTCCTGTTTTGCAAGGAAAGCTAGCCTTGAAATCCGGTGCTCATATGATATTTAATTTGACTTTAATTTTATTTCGCATACACATATAGGATCTCTCATATATTAATTAATTTTGCTTGATAAGTAGATATGCAATTTATAAATAAAAACATTAGAGATAAAAAAATTAAAAAAAAAGTACTAGATATAGCAACTAGTGTGCAGAAAAATCAGCCCTAATTTGAATATAAGCAACATGCATGCATAACCTAATCTATAAATCCAGTTAACCTTAATACGTATCTGTATACCCTATAACAGACCTTGGTCAGGTGGGATTTTATATGCTTAAAAATACTAGATTCGCGAACTGAATATCTTTTTTGGAGGGGGGAGTTTCTGTTTTAGAAAGAAAAAGAAAGTGAAAACCTGCTTAAGAACGCATAAAAAGAAAAGAAAATGAACAGAAATTTTCCAACCCATCGATACATTCGAAGAAGGAAGGTGCGTGCAATCCGATTCATGCTGAAAGCAATTCAACTAGGATCTCCTTTGAAGGCATCCGAGCCATGCAAGTGCCTTGTACACCTATCAAAAGAGAAGTTCTTATTCATCCACAGTCCAGATTTTGTTGGGGCCTAGAGGTGAATCTTGGCCCGCTATATGAAATCGTGAGTGGCCCAATTACCTAGATTTCACCAATCGATTCTGACAATTAATTATTATTATTAAAAAACACTAAAGGGTGTCATGGAAAACACAGTGAATTGGAACAGTTTTTTTTTCCCCTTATTTTAATTTGCTTTAGTCATTAAACTATATCATTGTTCGCATTATGATGTGGTTTAAATCAAAATGTTTTTAGATATAAAATAATATTTAGGTATTATTAATATATTTTTTAATAGAAAAAAAATAAATATTTAGAGATCGACTTGACAAGTTTAAAGAAAATGATAACTCTATAAAAAGCAATTCTCAAAAAAATTATTAAACTCAATTCTCAATAAATCTAACGTTAAAAAATAAAATTAAAAATAAAACTCAACTAAAAAAATTGAGTAGGGTTAACATGGATTAACCAGTCAAACTTAGATCATGAAATCGGCATAACTTCATAAAAAATAAATAAAAATAAATTATGAAACTCAATTCTCAATCAACTCAATGTTGAATGATGAAATTTAAATAAAAATAAATAAAAAACCACCGAAGTCAACTCGAGACAACCAACAAAACTATTGATCAAACATGAGACTAGGATAACCTCATATAACACAAACTGAAATAAATTGTGAAGTTTAATTCTCAATCAACTCAATATTATATGATAAAATTAAAGAAAAAATCAATTAAAAAACAAAAAAAACTCAAGTCAATCAGGCTAACTCACGACTCGTGTAATAAAACTATGATAACCCCATAGAAAAAAGAAATATAAATAATTATGAAATCAATCATCAATCAATTCAATATTGAAGGATTAAATTGAAAAAAATAATTAAAAAATTACCTTATTCAACACGGTTAACCAACAAAATTCATGAATCGGGTCATAAAATTAAAATAACTCCATATAAAACAATCAAAAAAAATTATAAGATTCAGTACTCTATAAGCCCAATGTTTGAATATGAAATTGAAAAAACAAATCCTCAAAAATTTTGAGGATCAAAGTATTGGCTTTTCATTATTCATTGCTAGAGTGAAAATGTGAAGGCTTTTCATTATATGTTAATTTTTTTTCTTTTTAATTTTATTATTTGAAATTGTGTTCATTAGAATTTAAGATTAATGATTTGTTTTGATTTTTTTATATATAGTTATTGTGGCCTTAAAAATTATCCTGAAATCATATTGATACTCGATTTCACAAAAAATGATTTTATTTTTAAGAGACTAAAAATGAAAGGACTAAAATTGAACAAATAAAAAACGGTTGCTCTTTTCTTTTTTAAAAAACTATGGTGTCAATTCTAGTCCTTTATCTTTTTTTTGCCTTCGATCATCAATTTTTTTTCTTTTTATTTTTTTCCTTTAATGTTTTGTTGAATACGATTTGGGGTTGATAATTTGTTTTAGTTTAATTTTTATATGGTTATCTTAATTTCAAAAAAAAAATATTGTAACATTAGATTGGTGCTCGATTTCATGAAAAAAAATTAATCATATTATTTGAAAAATATAGAAAACAAGGAGTTCAAAAATGAAACAAATAAAAAATAGAAACCCATTTAAAGAAATAAAATACAATAGTGTGAGAGCTTTTTTGCTTAATTTTTCCTTAAGATATTTTCAAATTTCCTTTTTTGGCACTTTTAGTTTTATAAGTAAATAATTTAGTCCAAAACTTCATTTTATTTACTTTTCAATCCTTGAGTTAAGAGAAGAGAAAGAATCATTGAAAAACAATGGATTAGAGAGAAAGAGGAAGCTATGTTGGTTTGATTGTGATGACAACAATAATCAAATATGATGTCAAAGTGTTCATCTTGACTAGATAAATTCCATTAAAGTGTTTTTAGGTATCTAAATTGTCGGAAAATTAAAGTAGATTGGGTTGAAAGAGAGATATTTTCATGTTTAATTACATATTTCTAATTGATTTTGAGGTTTTTTGAGTTGAGAAATTAGTTTTTTAAGGCTATAAATATACTTTAGATGAAAATAGTTTAAAAACTGAATTTAACCTGCTTGATTTTCCAACCACTTCTTTGGTGGTTAGAGACTAGCTTTGTAGACAATATGTCATTTGTTGCTACAAATGACCCGTCTTCTGCTTCTTTTAAAACAATTAGGCATGTTATCTGTTTAATTTGAAGAAAAAAAATCTCAGATGCGAGCTTGGAATGGCAAGCCACTAATCCTAAGCTTTTTTATGTGGTCTAGATGTGTTAGGCCATCCAAGCTTGCAAGCAAGGCTTATTTTTTTATTTAAAAAAAAATAATTCAATTTCTTAAAAACTAATTAATTTAAAACATATTGTATTTTATTTTAAAAATTATTAAGTCAATTAAGAAT
>Ga0325411_1003026_pt1 | contig 18960 bp, 14 predicted proteins | sample PopdelMetagenome_13_FD_206181 | JGI IMG/M metagenome (GOLD analysis project Ga0325411, IMG submission 206181) | Populus deltoides microbial communities from Bellville, Georgia, United States - Xylem-PdIQD-R4 | ecosystem: Host-associated > Plants > Phyllosphere > Stem > Wood/Secondary xylem...
TTTTTATTTAAATAAACAGGGAAAATGGTTGTTTTGGCCTTTTTTTCCAGCAGATGGGGAAAGGATGTCCATTCCACTTTAGGCATTAACAATCCCTTTCTATGGAATAGGATTACAAATCCTATTTTATTCTTGTGGTGTCACAAATCCCTAACTATTCCATTTCTCTTTCGTTCTTACCTTGAATTGGTTCATTAAGCTTTTGTTTTTGCTGGTGTTTCTATTAGTTGCAAATTCTTTCTCTATAAATCATGCAATATTAGGATGCATTTGGAACAACAATATTCATATTGTTGCAAATTATATGGATTCATGTGGGACTGATGAAAGTGAAATGACATTGTAGCATGGTCATAAGTATATGCATTTTTTGGCCTGAGAGTTGATTCAAGGGACAAAGCATGTATTGCCGTCTTTCTCCATTTGACCTGCGTGCTGTCACACATGCAATGGAGCCAGGGCTCTTACCAAATCCATTGATCGGTATCTTTCTGCAGATAGCCACTAAAAATGGGACGTTTCTTTTATGTGCCCATAAATTGGATTAAGATTAAAACATATCTGGCGCTATTATTTGCAGATTTCAAATGCCACATGAGAGGATTCTTTACTGGAAAATTCTTTAATCCATCCTGCTATATCTGAACTTCAGTTTTGGCTACTTGTTACCATTTTGCATGTGTAATTGTTGTTTCTGGTGATAAATATCTCATTTACTCTTTTGCAGAGAAATAACAGAACTGGAAGGCAGGAGCTGAAGGCCTCAGTTAAAGAACTCGCTTCTCAAGCGGCTTCTCGAGCCATGGCTGAAGCTGCAAAAAACATTACACCTCCAAACTCAGCTTATCAATTTGAGGTTTCTTGGCGAGGCTTTTCTGGTGATCGTGCACTCCAGGCTCACCTCTTGAAGGTTTTTGTTTTAGTTTAAACTGATTAGCTTTTCTTTTAGTATAAAGGACAAGGTCGGAAAATAAAACTTAACAAGCATGCAAAAAAAATTGGCCTTTTCTCTGTGATGGTAAATTGAGATTGTCAAGCACAGGTACTGCAGGAGATGACTTTCTTTTTGGATAGTCTCTGGAAGCATAATGACTATATAAAAACAATAGATATGCTGCTGCTACTTCCCTTTGTTCAATTATATATTCAGGAGGTTTAGTCATAGCTTTAATAAATGAGTGGATGTGGTAAGCATTTGATCAGGGCACTAATATTTATATTAATGTTCCTTTTATGCTTCTTCCCCATCGTAAATGGTTCATCCATTTGACAACTCATTGTTTCTTTCCTTGCATTATTAGGTTACTACTCCAAGTGCATTGCCTCAGATATTTAAGAACGCATTGTCTGTTACTATTCTAATCGACATCATCAAGTGTGTGTCCTCATTTTTCATGTAAGTAGATTTCTTCTGCTGTTTATGTTTTGGGTGATTGGGTTGTGTTTGGATTACTTGAGTTGTGACTCTCTTCTTTTGCTTGTTCCTCTGGCAGCGATGACATGGATTTGGCTGTCAAATATCTAGAGAACTTGACCAAAGTCCCAAGATTTGACATTCTTATCATGTGTCTTCCATCTACAGATAAAGCTGGTATGTTTATGTAATGCACCTTTTCAGATTCTAGAATCCTTGAAGATGACATGTAATCGGTTAAGCCTTCCAATGTTTAATCATGTATGACTCAATTTGATGGCTTGTTTGAATTTGATCCGTGCACATGGTGCACAATAAATAATATGTATCAGCTCAAGCACCGGTCTTGCTTGAACCATTTCACATGCACAATTCTCTTGTATTATATTGAAGTACGTTTCAAACATGATTTTTGCCATTGGTATTGATATGTGTGTGTGCTGACATAATTACCATCTGAGCAGATCTTCTCAGGATGTGGGATGGAGTTTTCTGTAGTGAAGCAACGCCAATTGAATATGCTGAGATTCTCGACAAAATGCGATCCAGATACTGTCCTAAATGTTAGCAGGCGTATAACATATTAAGTCTCTAGTATCTTATGTTGTTCATCCAATGCTATCTTTGTTGTAAGTAAATTTTTTTTTTTTTTTTGATGATCGAATTGTAAGTAATGAGAGTTCAATAGCTCCACCACTTTCTCTTAATGTACTTGGTGGGCATTTATCAAAAAATTTACTGAAATGTTGAGTTCTTTTACGTTCTTTTGCCATGGTCCTTTTGCAAGTCCGTCTTTGTTCATCTTTTTTTGGGATATCATCAGCATGGTGCTTGAAACAGCTTGATGCATGACTAGCACTTCATGAAAAGTAAAATGGACAGCAGCACAAATGCCATTGAAATGGTAATTAAGGGCAACACACCAAACATTATTGAAAATACACCTTGAATCAGGTTCCGAATCAGTATATTATTAAGTTGACCTGCCGGCTAGGCAGGCGAGGTGTTGTTTGCTTTGGAGGGCCTCACATTTTAGGTGGAATCAACACTAAATTTTGTCCGATGAAACCAAGATGATGTGGAAAGCATGCTTAGCTGGTTCACTGCTACCAACCATCACTTCCCTCTATTTGATCTGTGAATGATTTGAGTGATGACCAATTACACGATAACATGATTGTCATGATAACTCTCTCTTTTCAGTCTTTCATCTCCTCAAGTATTCCAGTGATTTCATGTCTACGTTTGTTAGAGCTTCTTGTGGAATCTATATATAAACCGAGACACTTGTTGGTGCTGTTAGCAACAAGGCGTAGATAAAAATTGAAGATGAGATATTTAATGATGAAAACATAAAAAATTCAAACATCTAATTTATTTGGTGTTTGGTGTGTTTGGTAACGTAATAAATTTTACGTTTGTGATTTGAAAAAAAAAAATTTAAAAGATTTTTTTTATTGGTATTTTTATATTATTTTAATCTGTTGATATAAAAAATAATTTTTAAAAAATAAAAATATTATTTTAATATATTTTGAAATAAAAGTTTTTTTTGAAAATAAAATTGCTTTTACCGGGACCATATATCAAAAGTGACAAAACAACTATGCAACCTTTCTGGCTAACTCTCTTTCTCAAATTTCCCATCCTGGTCAATTCAATTGTTCAATGACAATGAACTAGCGGTCCAAGTTGTATAGCCATGGCCCCCTGGTCTGTGCCCCACGTACTCGTCATAATTGCTAGCCTTCCTCGTAGCTGGTAGTTGTGTTCATGCTTTCTTGAGTAGAGAGCATTCCAGATGGACACCATGCACCGACGAGGTAGTTGATACCCAGGATAATCCAGAGTTCCTCAACTTTGGAATCGATATAATCCTAGTTTGAAGGGATCTCTTGTTGATTTTGGAAGCCATATCTTCAATTTCCTACTAAAATCAAGGCAAGGAATAAAATACAGAGAGATCCCATGCGAGTTGCTTAGCATGCAAGCTGATGTTGACATGATTAATTAGGGAGTGCGGGGGTCGAAGGAGAGGTAGTCCGCCTTGCAAGTAAAACAGATCCAGCTCGAGACAAGCCCTCCCTCCTCCTACAGTCCTACTGGTGTAGAATAATAGATTATTGAGGCATGAATTCATCACCATTCAGGCACTCTTCTTGTCTCACTGTGAAGATATTCTCTTGGGAAAGATCTCTTTCCGAACTTCCAAGGCTTAGCAGTGGTGCTTAGGAATTATCACTTTGAGATTCTCTGTTTTGTAGATGAAGTCCTTTTCTTGGTCCTCGTTCATCTTCTTGGGACATCGCCACTAAAGTTCTTGCTACAGCTTCATTTGTGACGAGCACAGCATAAAACGTTTTATAGACCATCGCAGAGATATCATTATCCAGGTGGTGAAGCAAATCCAACAAGCATACATTATTGCCTCTGAGCTATTTCAAACTGTACATGCTCACGTTTTCGGATTGTTTCAAAAAAACAAAAACTTTTAAAAAATAAAAAATATTATTTTAATATATTTCTAAACAAAATATATTTTAAAAAATAATTGTTAATTTATTCTCAAACATTTTTATAAATAAAAACAAACACGGCTTGTTATCATGGTGCGATATAATTAAAAATGTTTTTAACATTACTAAAATCTCAGAAATTATTTAGTTTTAATTGCTTAATCCTGCTTTAAATATCATATTATATATAGTCAAGTAATTTGTATTTTATATCTAAAACTACATAGATTATTTTATGTCATTTTAATCGTATGGCCCTTGAAAGAAAATCAAAGTTTCTACCCCTTTGGCCTCTTCCAGATAACCAATCCAAACCTGCTACAAAAACACAAAAAAACATCTTTTTTTTTTCCTAGTTAACATCAATCACCAACCCTTGCATTGAATGACCAAAATTATTGAGGCTAGTAAAAATCTTCTTTGAGTGTTAAAAAAAAATGTAATTAAATCCAATTAATATTTCAGGTGAACATCTGGATTTTTTTCTCATATTATTATCTTAAATTAAAAACAATAACTAGTTTTAATATCTAACTTGGTTTGGAAATTGAGTTATCACGTCAATTTCACAATCATTGAATCAATTGTATTTTTTTAAAATAAAATTATTATTTTTAATTTATTTAAGTTGATTTCATCAATCTCATTTAGTATATAAATCATGTTGTAAATCAAATTACCAAATCATTTAAATTAACAAAATTAATATTCAAATAATTTAAAATAAAACTTGATAGGAGAGTATAGGTCACCAGCTAGACATTAAGTTTAAAAACTACAATAAATATAATTTAATTAGTTAGTTTTTAGATTTGCTTTTTAGAAATTACCGGTTCGAGTATCACAAATCTCAGAATTACTAGAAACTTACATTGTTATTAACTTTAAAATCTTGAAAAATTAATTGATATATGTGTAAATAGTCTTGAATATCTATTATTAACAAAATAATAATAATAATAATAATAATAATTAAATCTATGACATAAACCCGAGGGGATTTACCAATAATTTTTACATCAAAGTCCCACCCTAACAACTTTCAATTTCAAATTAAAGATACACATACACACATTTGCTTCTTGTACTGAAAAAGCACCATTGAAAAATTCAAACTCCTCCTGTGTTGCCTTTTTTTCAAACAAAGGCTTATGTCTTCTTAGATATACTGTCTGTAAGACTCTCGACTCTCGAGGCATCCAATCTCTGACACAAAACCAACTCCCTCTCTCCGTCTCTCCCTCTCTCTCTCCAAAGATTCTGACACATCACGTGTATCTCTCTCTCCCTTTCTCTCTTTCTCTTCTTGAGAATACTGGTGTGTTGTTGTCTGTCTTGTAGCGTTTGTTTTCTTTTGCTGCTTCTTGATCCTGTCCTCTCACAGATCTGCTTCAGCAAGGGCATTAGCTAAAAGGGTATGGGCCTCTTTTAATGTTTGTTTGTTTTGCAAGCTAATTAGTGGTTTTAATCATCTGGATTGGTGAAGTTTTGGGGTATAAACTTATAAAAACTTATTTTGAGCTTCTGGGGTGGTGTGTTTTTTTGGCATATTAGTTGAATTAAGCTGCTTTTACTGGTATGTTACAATGTGTTTACTGTATTTGTTCAAGTTTGTTCCTTTCTTGCTGTTTGCTTCTTTCTCGGCTCTCTTTGCATCTCCTTAGAATCTTTGTTGTTATTTCTCGTGGCGCTTTTGTGTTGCCAGTTTAAAAAGGCGCAAGTTTTTGTGAAGGTAAAATCATGTTTGTTCATGGAGTCTTCACTGGAGTGTGTTTTGTGCGAGTTATTGTTGGCGTTTAAAAAAGAAGGAAAAACTCATGGCCTTTTTTCTTCTTATCACTATTATTTTTTGTTGAATATTTGCTTTTTGGCATGTTTTGGTCATGCTTACACTATTTGAACCATCTCTCTTCAAAAATCTGATTTGGGGTTATTGATGTTTTAATGTTAAGTATTTATCTTTCTTGTTTTGTTAAGTTGTGAGTTATATTCAGTACTTGTTGATTCATGGTCAGTGGCTTAAAAATTGCAGTAGAATTTAGCAGGGTTTTAACTCTTGCTTCTTTGTTTTCGACAATGTACAGGAGATGGGGCTCATTTCTAGGAACATATTCCCTGCTTGTGAGAGCATGTGTGTGTGCTGCCCTGCATTAAGGTCCAGATCTCGGCAACCTGTTAAAAGATATAAGAAACTGCTTGCAGAGATTTTCCCCAAGTCCCTTGTGAGCATTCAACAATTCGCACCTTTTAGCTCCTTTTTTCCTCATTGTTATTTATACGCTGGCAATTTCTTGATGGGTTGGCGTTAAACATGTTAAGAATTTACAGTGAAATGCCGTATATGTCATCTATCATGTGCTGCCGCAATTTTTTTTGGCTGGTGTATCTGAGTCTGGGGGTTATGTTTGTCTTGTGCATGATAGGAAGATAAGAATCTGAACTTAGATTTTGTAATGTTGGTGATCACCGAAGAGTGTGTAATGTTTATAGCTTATATGCATGGTAGGCTACATGTTTCTATGAAAACTTAGACTTGAAAAGAAATACGGGGTCACCCTTCTTTTTTCTTGGATCTTGGATGGAATAATGAGAGGGCATGTAAAGACTGACTCCCACAAATAGACTGGATGAGTTCTGTTCTTGGACTGTCCATGAGTTAAAAATGGGGTCAAGTGTTACTAATAAACAGTTTAGCTCACACATTTTTATTTACTGTTGCGTATTATGTAGAATAAACCTCTTTTAGCTTCCTACTTTTACACCAGTGAATATTACGAGCGCTAAATTCCACAATAATTTTGTAGGATGGCCATCCAAATGAAAGAAAGATTGTCAAGTTATGTGAATATGCTGCTAAAAACCCATTTCGAATCCCGAAGGTATCAAATTTATTGTCCTTTAACATAAATTATGGCTACTGATAAGACTTGACCTTGAAAATTATGAGTGCACTGCTGATGTCTCCATGGCACTTTCTGTAGATTGCAAAATATCTAGAAGAAAGGTGCTACAAGGAACTGAGGAGTGGGCATGTCAAGTTCATTAATATTGTTACAGAGGCATACAACAAGTTGCTCTGCATGTGCAAGGATCAGATGTAAGTGTGGTTTGCTCAACTTTCCCTTTCTATCACTATCATCTTATTTTGTAATGGCATTTGGGGTTTGATAACTAGTAAGCTCACTTGGTCATATTGTCCTATTTTGAACCATTAAACCAAATAGTTTGGTGATACTTTATTTCCTATGATACCTCTGTTGTGGCAGAAATATCATCATATCTTGCATTTTGCAGGGCATACTTTGCCATTAGCTTGTTGAATGTGGTCAATGAACTCTTGGACAAATCTAAGCAGGATCCATTGATGATACTTGGATGCCAAACATTAACAAGGTTCATCTATAGTCAGGTAGGTTACAAATCTGTTGAATGAAATATTGAAATGTGAACACCAATGAAACTTAATTGTAAAATTTAATGGCCCAAGATTACCTGCAAGTTTCAGGGTCGCACCAACAAAAAAGTGATTTATTTTAGATCTCATATGCAAGCAACGTGGATGCATCTAGCTTTTGATTATCTTGGTCTCCAAGTGGATAAATTGTTAACATGTTATGAGCAAAGTTCTGCGTAGGCATATCTTTTAAACTGTTTGTTTCTGCCATCATGGGGTTGGAGATTAGTGAGATGTTGAGAAAAAAGATGAAATGATTATTATATGGAGTTGATGGATCATGTATGTTCCTAAAAGTCCAGGGCCTTTGTTTAACAATGAAAAAAATGTTGTTAGATTGTTATTTGATGCAGAACGCATATGTTGGATGTTCATTAGGAGTCTGTTTTCTATTTGTAAATCATGGGTCAGAACTGTATGAATTACCCTCAGTGGCCGTTGAGAAAGTAATTTCCCTTTTTTTATGGAGAGATGAGTTCTGAAGTCATAATTAATAGTTGATAAAATATGACTTTTCTGACACTTATTTTAATTTCTTGTGCATGTGTGGGCAGGCAGATGGAACTTACTCTCATAACATTGAAAAGTTTGTTCATAAAGTGTGTAACCTGGCACGTGAGAATGGGAATGAAAATAATAAAAGTTGCCTGAGGGCTTCAAGTCTGCAGTGCCTCTCAGCCATGGTACATCAATTATGTATTTGATTTCTGATATGCTTAGAAGAATGCAATTTGATAGTCTGGGCATTGTTTTCTGGTGATTTTGTTCCCTTGGTGTCCTTTGCAATTGTTTTCTGGATTTGGGATAATTTCTTATGTGACAAGCTTTTCCGTTGCTAGGTGTGGTTCATGGCAGAGTTCTCATACATTTTTGCTGCTTTTGACGAGGTTTGTTCTTCTGAGAAAATTTAATCTACACTACTTTTATATTCAAATGGACATGGTGTTGGTTCTCCCAAACTTGGTGAAGTTAGGTGTCTCAATAGTTTAGAATTTGTCTATGTTTTCTGTACTTTTTACTTGGAATGATGGAATGGGTGAAAATTTCTATGAGGTAATCTCCTATTTTCAAATGCATGAGCTTGGGTTTGAGTGTCATGGGTGATTGGTTTACCTAAATATTCTGAAGAATAGGACAATCTGTAGGTCACCCCATACTGATCCCTATTTTGACAAGATTAGCACTTCCCCCCTTTAACTAATCCTTTTACTCTTGCGAGCTTTTGTTCCTCTTTGTTAGCACAAAAATACAATATTTAATGGTGCTTACATGCACACACCAACATAGAGACCAACAACAGAGACTATTGAAAATAGAGGAACCCTTGTTTTATATCTTCCCTTCTAAATTTCGCTGGAAATATGTTTAGTCTTTTCTTAATTAATGTTTAGCTCACTAATATACTGGTGTACCATAATGGAATTTTTAATGTTCCATCTGATCTGCCAGGACTCTGAAGAGTAATCCAGGAAACGAGTATCAAAACTAATAGGACGCAACCTAGAGTTGCAATAGTTTCCACTCTATCTCTAGATCATGAATCTTCTATTTAATATATAAATTATGACAAGTTACAGTAGATGGACATGGTTTAATCTTCTCATTCTTTACCACTTTGTGATGTTGTATCTGAGTTCTTAAGTCTTAACAATCTTGACTTTTTTTGAATGCTTTTCTCCTCATGTGATCTTGGTTTATTATTTCATCATGAGGCTTTGAGTCATTAATGTATCCAAATTGTAGATCGTGCATGTCACATTAGATAACTACGAGCCGGATGAAGAAGATGATGGGAGAGAAGATGCACGTCATAATTGGTTGGATGTTGTTAGATGTGAGGGAAGAGTTGCAGATATGGGCTCTAGCTGCATGGCCATCAGGCCCCGACCAGAAAAGAAAGATCCGTCTCTTTTGACAAGGTAGTGACTTTTCAAAAGCATAGACAGCTTGCCACAGTGGATGCTAAATTTGTTAACTCATGCAAGGAAATCATGGAATTGTCTCATTTTTCTTTCCTATTTCTTTATCCCTTCCATCTTTTGTTATAGGGAAGAGATTGACACACCCAGAGTATGGGCTCAAATCTGTATTCAGAGAATGGCTGAGCTGGCAAAGGAGAGTACAACAATGCGCCATGTATTGGACCCAATGCTTGTGTACTTTGATTCTGGACATCACTGGGTTCCTCGGCAAGGGTTGGCCATGATAGTTTTGTCTGATATGTCTTACTTATTGGAGAGTGCAGGTATCTTTATCTTCAATCATATGTTTCTTGCTTGGTTTATACATAATGTCCTGCTCATGCACAGAAGCCTTTTTGTGGGCTTGGGCTGAAATTACTCTGCAGTGGCATGCGCTTATATACATGTCGCTTATATGCATGTGCTTACCATTCTTGTTTGATGTCAGGCCACCATCAGTTGGTTTTAGCTGCTGTTATACGCCATCTGGACCATAAAAATGTTGCACTTGATCCTCAAGTCAAGTCTTATGTCATAGAAGTTGCTGCGGCTTTGGCTCAGCAAATTAGATCAGGAGCAGTGCTGACAGAGATTGGGTACGTCAGTGATCTATGCAGGCATTTGAGGAAAAGTCTTCAGGCTGCAGTTGAATCTGCAGGAGAGCAAGAATCAAATTTGAACATCTCACTCCAGAATTCCATTGAAGATTGCTTACTTGAAATTGCTAAAGGAGTAAGTTTGATGCATGCAAGGAACATTTGGTTGCTTCTTTCTACTGTACCTAGAGCTGACCTGAATTTGTGTTGGTTTATTAGATTTGTGATGCACGACCGCTATTTGACACTATGGCCATAGCACTGGAGAAGCTTCCATCCTCTTCTGGAGTTGTTACCCGTGCAACCATTGGATCTTTGATGATTCTTGCCCATACGATCTCAGTATCATCAGTCAGTTGTCATTCACAGCAGGTTAGAGGAGTTTAATGTTTTTTCAGTATTGATATCTATGCTTTATTTCTTTTTTACAACTGCTGCCTTATGTTGATTTCAAGTTTCACATTAATTGTGAATGCATGCATATCAGTTGAATGATTCTGATGACTGCTCCTAGAGGTTTTTTTCTAATAAATTTTAGATATAAGTTTGTTTTTTTTCTAATGGATCCATATCCAATTTCTTTTGTGATTAAACAACTCTCTCTGGAATTTTGTGTTGGGATACAGCTTACTGAAATTATAGAAACATCTCTGTGCAGGTTTTTCCTGAAGTACTTCTTGTCCAACTTTTGAAAGCAATGCTGCATCCAGATGTTAAGGTGCGAGTTGGAGCGCACCAGATATTTTCAGCACTTCTCATTCCAAGTTCTAATCATCCCCTACATGAAGCTGCTTCCTGGCGATCTGGTTATACTTGTGAACCAAAAGGATGGCATTCTGATACTGCATCTGCATTTGATTCAATTTCAGCACTACTTGAAAAGCTCCGAAGAGAGAAAGATGGATCCAAAATGGAAAAGCATGGAAATGATGCCAATGATGGTTATAAAGAAAGGGATGTTGTTGAAGAAGATTGGAAGCAAGGACGTGCCCGAAAGAATTCACCGAATTTTTACAAAATAAGTTCTATTATTGATAGGACTGCCAGTACAACCAGCTTGTCTGAGGCAGTAAGCAGTTCATTACAGGTTCTTTAATTGTGCATTTACACTTCTAATCCAGTTCATTGAGTTGCTAACATCTATATGGTTGTGTGATTTGCACAGGAACCACATATTATGAAGCTTAATGAGGATCAAATAGCACAATTGCTGTCTGCCTTCTGGATACAAGCCACCCTTCCAGATAACATGCCCTCAAATATTGAAGCTATAGCTCATTCTTTTGTATTGACACTTATTTCTTCGCGATTGAAGGTTGCTTTCTTCCTTGATTAATTTTCTATTGGTTTCCATTTTTATATCTTCTGGCCTCCAATTGGGAGACTCTGCTAATTTTAATTTAAACAAGGGCACTGATTTAAATAAGAGCACCCTTGGAGGTGAATAAAAACCTGGAGTTACCTAGCCTATTTTATGCATTACTTCCAAGATAATCATCCCAAACAAATGTGATACAGAAATAGGAACGCACAAATATGTCATAGTAAACAGCTCAGGTTGCATCACATCCATTTTTGTAAAAGCTCCCGATCGAAGATTAAGCCTATCCTGAGTTGTCAGTTTTACTTATGATTTCTTGCTCTGATCATGGTCTCTGTTACGACTCTATGCATGTGATTCATGTAAAAACATGATGGGCCATTTGAAACTGATAGAATGCATGAGTTTTGTGGCAAAGTTTTGTATTTCTATGATTGTTTTTGTAGATTAGTAAGATCAATAACTGTCTCAAACTTGTGATGCAGAACCCAAATGACAACCTTGTGGTCCGCTTCTTTCAGCTTCCTCTTTCTCTCAGAAATTTATCTTTAGACTTAAACAATGGTATGAATGATTATGAGAAACTTTTTGAAAATTTAACATCATTTATAATCTTCTGATATGTTTAACATATATGTGCACATGTTTCTACTATCTTCTGTCAGGAATGTTACCTCCAGCATGCCAGAGGTCAATTCTAGTACTATCAACAGGCATGTTGATGTTTGCAGCTAAAATATATCAAATTCCTGAGTTGAATGACTTGCTCAAGTCGTTGCTCCCTTATGATGTGAGTCTGCTAGATATTAAAGATTAAACTTCTCAAGTTGTAAAAACTAGCTGAAAACAGTTTATTTCAGCTCGCATGCAACAAGTCTGATAAAAATTCATCTTTATGCATTTTTTACTTTATCAGGTTGATCCTTATGTTGGCATTAGTGATGACCTTCAAGTACATGTAAAGGCTCAGGCAGATGTGAGAGGATATGGATCTGTTGCTGATAATCAATTAGCGTCATCTTTACTCTCTGAACTGCAAAGCAAAATCTTTGAATCTGACAAGGTCTTAATGGACATCATATTACAGACCCTATCTACCACTACTGAGGTACCACACTTGATTATCTTACAGACAACACCCCCCATCCCTCCATGTAACATTTCTATTTGTGCTTCTTAGCTGGAGGTGGATGACTTGGCTCAGCAATTGTTAGAACCATTTACCCCTGATGATGCATTCATGTATGGTCCACGATCAATACTTGAGGACCACAATCAAATGGCTTCCCATTCCAAGGAGTCACTCTCCTTCGATGAGGTATGGTATAAATAAGCACAAATGTATTCCTGCTGAATTTGAATATTTTGACCTTGAGAACAAGAGGGAGGCCTTTTGTTCAGGGTTCACATGCATTATGATATGATGAATGAAATCTAATTACTGTAAGTACTGTTCTGTTGCAGGATATTCCAACGAATTCATTAGTTGATGATGATGTGACAAGTGAAGCATCTGTTGCAGACCTTTCCCGCTTCATTCCAAAAATTCCTTCATCCCCTTCTGTCTCCCATGTTATCAGCATTGGACAGCTTTTAGAATCGGTAATCCCATGCCCTCCCTCCAAATCATGCCCCCTACTTTGACTAAGTCCATGTTATAAATATGCATTTGTTCCTCGTGCATATAGACTCAAAAGTATTATGGTTTCAGGCACTCGAGGTAGCAGGTCAAGTGGCAGGGACTTCAGTCTCCACATCACCTCTCCCATATGACACCATGGCTAGACATTGTGAAAATCTGGGCACTGGCACAAGAAAGAAGCTATCCAACTGGTTGACCTATGAAACTCATTACACTATAGCAAATGAGAGACACTCACCAGCATTCACAGCAAATGGATGCTTAGCACCTTGGAAGGTCAGTCTGTTTCATATTTAGCAATTGCCTTGGATTGTTTCATTTAATTTACTATAGCCGTTACAAGTCACTTTCAATTTTGCTTGGTTTATCACGGGGAACAATTGTGCAATAACTTGATGAAGCATCTATTCCATTTCCAGTGGGCATACTTGGAACTAGTTAACTAGTTACAAATAAAGGGCATTACTCTTGACTGTTGTACACTAGATAATTGCAGATGCATTTACTAGTCGGTGAATGGTTAATTTCTTTTAAATATCTTGGTGTTGTTTTTTATCTCTGTTATTTTGACATGGTCGCGTACATGTAGATAACAAGCGATGTTGGAAACATCAAGGAAGCCGCAAAGCCAGTAGGCCAATTCTTGGCTATGAGGCTACCTCCGGCAAGTCCCTTTGACAACTTCCTCAAGGCAGCTGGCTGTTGAAAGACTGACACAGGCACATGAGCTTTCTGTTAGGTATCTTGTGAAGTGCTTTAGGCAGTAACATGAATATGCATGCCATCCTCTGATTTGAAGATGGTGCACATTTCAGGGCTTCCATTCCCAGTTAGTTAATTGATGTAAAACATGTTACTCTTGTAGCTAGTGTTAGATGCAGGTCAAATGATATAATTCAGATCTCGCACTTTTTCTTCTTGATGATTTTTTAACAGATTAGGATTAGTTGTTTTGACGCATCAATCCCAGAAGCGATATTAATCTTAAATAACAAATGCCAACTGACAACCCTAATGATCAACATAGATAGCCTCGAGCTGATGTAGCAGCGCTAGTTAAGTGTCCGTAATGAAATGTTAATCTAGAAACTGCAGGGAAAGAAATCAATGTTGGGGAGATATGCATTGAAGAGTCACTTTCGCCCACACTTTGACCTGCATGTGTGAGAGTTTTCCTACATTTTGATTTAAAAGCCTAGGCTACTGGCTTATGGGTTCATATAATGTATAAACACCTCAGTGTGAGGCTCATTCAATCACAACTTCCTCGAACGAGTATTTAACAGTTTCAAATGCGGCGATCATCTGATTGCTACAATACTATCACGCCTGTTCTCCTTTCCTGACCCAGGAGTTGTCTTGCTAATTCTCGAGCCATTTGATTTTTGTTCAAGAGTTTAACTAGCTCTTTGCTTTATGCAAACAACACCTATCGTATGCACTCAGTTAAAAGGATGGCGAAAGTTCTGCACCCTCGGTTAACCCATTCTCAAATGGAGAGGCAATGTGACATGGGATATTTATCTCATTATTTTCAACGTAATATTTACTTTAATTATTAAGATTTTCTAGAATTATTAGTTAGCTAATTAAGTAAGTATTATTACGAGATTTGTGTTTTAAGATTCTATTTTTATGTTTAAGTATTGTTAAAGTCTTCTTAATATTCTATTTAAACAGTTGAAATAGCCTTGTGGCAAAGGCCTAGACGTTGAATTAATAAATTAAATTGAGGTATCTTTGGCGTATCTCTACCGTTATATATGACCATGCTCTTTGTTTTGAAGATTTTTGATGATTAACAAACCCCATTATCCTGTTGTTATCCATAGCATCATTTGATATCAAAGCATGTTAGATAGCAATCACTTCGGTGACCTGGATCAAGGGGTGCAAGTCGTCTGGGACGTTGTGTGAATCCAAAAAATGACGTTGAGACATCATGAGCTAGCGGAGGCTTGATCATCTCTTTGAACAACTCAATATGAGTTTTGTAGGGATTCGTGAAGATCTTGGTATCTTGGTGGTAGAAACAAATAAATCTTGAGATGAAGAGAGGGTTGTGCGTAGAGATGTACCTCATGCTAGACTCGAAGTTTACATCTATTCGTGCAAACCTATATCGATATAGAAGCAATTAAGCGGTAACTATTCCCCCATTAAAAATGAATGGAAAAGGAGAGATGCTTATATATATAAGATGGATCCATGATCCAGTAGGTTTAGGCTTTTGGATTGGAGGTGATGCACACCCTTTTGTATTTAAGATAGAGCCCATTTGGGACAGGTGATGGTTGTGGTTAGACTTCTATGATGTTATTTGCTTCCCCGTAGTCAAGTAAAAAGAACTAAGCTCTGAATACTGCACTCGAATTGTTCTGCTGAAGGGGGAGTTGTGTTTGAATGGATTGGGTTCATGTATCAGGGAGATATCTGTTGGGTACGTATACATGTGAGTGGCGACTGTTTTACATTGAAAATGAATGGAGAAAAAGAAGAAGCTTGTATATAAGATGAATCCATGATCCAATAATCTAGATTTTTGGGTTGAAAATGGTGTCTTTCTCCATGTGTAAGCTCTCATGCATGCAGATCCAATACAGATGTGGAGATCATGCATGCATCTTCTCGAACACGATCGAGTAGCTGTCTAAACTGTGACACCTATGCGCAGATTGTGTATAAGAAAAACGAAAACGATATGGTGGGGACTTAACTCTCGGTCATCTTTATCGTATATGTTTTTCTTTCGAAAGGATTCCGTCTCTCTTTGATGGGGACTTTTCCTCGAAAGATGTTGAGGCTTACTTCATATTTAAACGGGCTCCTGGAGATCATGAGAAGACAGGACTTGTACGCTCTTTGCTTATTTACGATGCACTTAAACGGTAGCTCCTCGTTCTGGTCTGATCGTCAGCAAAGTAAACAAGAAATCCATTCATGGCCTTGAATGAAAATGGTTTTTAACTCTGTGTTATAAACCCTCTGTTAGAAGAATTTCGTAACCTATTACCACCGGAAATTGCACTTGTCAGGCATAAATCTATGGGATCGACTTGTAGCCACAGCCAGAGCTAATATGCCTGCCGATCAAAGAAAGCCATGGAGACATGGAGCTGCAAGCCAGAAGAAGATTATACAGAAAGAGATTCTAAAGAAACACAAGGAGACCAGTGGGATAACTTCTGCGTGTTTGTGTTTTTTAAAAAACACATGGTAACACAAAAAAGAAACATTTTCGTGGAGCCGGGCGCCATGCAAATAAAGGCAGGTGAAGAGGAGAAAGTGCTGTACGTGTCTTGGGAGTTGTGAGGTTAAAAAGAAACGAAAACGATGTAGTTTGGGCCTTAATGAATCTCTTCAATGCAAGCTCCAAGTGGGTCTTTCATGGGCTATTTGAAACCATATCGATTTTATACAAAGAACTAAAACAATATTCAAGCTGAATGCAATCATGTCAAGGCATAATTGGCGAGATTTATTTCTTAAAAAATAAAAGGTAAACGGTGAAAGGAAAATATAAAATAATAAAAATTAAAGTTATTTAACTCCCCCCCGACGAATTAATCTAGATCAAGTAGTTGTATTATTCTAAATATTTTTTATTTAATTTTTTTTATAATTCAAGATATTCAAACCAGTTTATATGTATTATAACTAATTTCTGGATCACTAAATATTTTCAATTAACTTTAGATTTACTAAACACTTATAAATTCAATGAACAGGTAAGACATCGTAGGTAATGACTGGCACATACAAAAATAATCGAATTTAAATACAAAAAAAGGAACAAAACTCTTTTCCCACTAGATGACGAACTCAAGTAGCAATTAAACTATATTTTAATTATATTTTGGGTTGATCTATTAAATAAACTTGGCAAGCTAACTTAATTTTATATAGTTATTGGATTGGCAGAGATGTAGATTGACTCATTAAATCAACCGGAGTTTAATAAACTCTAGGATAATACGAGATTTACTTCTTTTTCATTGTTATGATCAAATTCTTTATATCTGAATTAGATGACTTTGGGATGGAGAGAGATTGATGAACTTAGCTCGTGGCTGAAGAAGAAGAGGAGATTTTTCTGGAGTGTAGAACGGAGGATTTTTTCATCTAGTTCCTTCCTTCTACCATCAATGCTTTTCCCTGACCTTTCTCTTGCAAGGACATAAATGACCGGCGAACGTCTTTTCATCTTAATGTCGAGACATTTGAGATCATGTGATTTGTTTTCTTTCCTTCTTTCTATGGCGACTTGGAGCGTGTTTGGCAGTGTGGTTGCGGGTGCTTTTCAAATAGCTTTTTGTGCCGAAATGCATGCCAATGATGTTTTTTTATTTTTTAAAAATTATTTTTGACATCAGCACATCAAAACGATCTAAAAAGTACAAACCGCACTCAATTTTAGCAAAAAAAAAAAAATTCAAATTTAGAGGAAACACAGTTACAAGCACAGTACCAAACGTTCCCTTTATCTTCAACCTGATATTCACCGTACTGGAATAGAAAAAAGTAGTTATACTGGAATAAAGAGACATTCTTACGTGTAAAGTTTTGTAGATGTATTTTTTTCGTGTTGGAAATTCATAAAATCGTGTTTCGCGTTGCGGTACAGTAGTATTTTTTTTAAAAAATATTTTATATTTTATATTTTTTTATTTTAATCTGTTTATATAAAAAAAATTAAAAAAATTATTATCTTAATATATTTTCAAGTTAAAATTATTGTAAATATTAATTTATATCATATTTTCAAACAGATTTAAAATCTAAAATTAAACTTGACATGTTAAATTATTTATTTAATAAAATTCTTATCTCATTGTTAAATTAGGTTTAAATGTTCTTCTGATCCATTTTGTTAGAAGATGATTGGTTATAGATTAGGAAAGCTCAATTTTCATTATTTTTTTAATTATTTTTAATCTTTTTTTATTTTTCATTGTTGGTCTCGGTTTAGTTTTCCTGTAAATATTAGGTTAGTTTCAGCTCCTATATAAATATTTTTTTATGTTATTTACAAAAATAATTTTATGAATTATTAAATTTTAGAACAAATTAAACAATATAAACACACACACACAAAAGGGCGGAGGTATGTCCAGGGTTGGGGTGGGCTGCAGCTCAGATCATGATTTTATCAATATTTTAAACTAGTTTTATGTAAAAAATAATTTGTAATTTTTAATTCAGTTATTAAAAAATTCTGAAAATTTGCATGAAACCTTCTAATATAATGTTTTAGCTTGGGTTAAAATTTCATAATTTTTTGAGAAATTCAGAAATTTGATGAAAAATCACAATTTGACCAGTTTTATGTATGTTATTGGGCGTAACTTTCAATCCAACCATCAGATTGAGTTTAAATTTTACAAGGGATCTTAAAATATATTGAATAAAATCTTGTTAAAATTTTAGAATGAATGGAGCTTGGTAGTGATAACAAAAAAAAAACGTCAAATAAAAGCAAAACGACTCATTAAGAGTAAAATAGTTATTTGCCATTAAAAAATTAAAACAAATCAGCTCTTTCTTCCTTTTATATGTTGCCGACTAGACAGAAGTACGAAAAGAAAGAAAAGAAAAGGTTAGAGAGAAATAGAGAAAAGTAAGGGGAAAATATAAAAAAAAATCCAAGGAAAAAAAATAAGAAAAGTGAGAGAAATAACTTTGTAAACTTACAAAATCCAACTTATAAAACACTAATCTAAGAAAGAATCAAGTGAAGAAACAAGAAATTGAGAGAGGGAAAGAATTTAATTACTTTTATATGTTGACATGAGATTGTTATTTTATCCTGGTTGAAAGGTTGTTATAATATCGATTTAGATTCAATTATAGATGAATTATATTTCACAAAATATCGAAAGATATAACTTTAATAGTGAATTTATTTTTACTTTCATTTTAATTTTATGTACTTTTAAATTTATTTTTTAATATTTTAGGTAGTATATTTAAATTAAAACTTTACTATTAACTTTAAAAATTTATGTATATAAGTGAATAGTTGATCTTAAAAAATATTTATATATTTATTTAATAAT
>Ga0325411_1003027_pt1 | contig 18958 bp, 17 predicted proteins | sample PopdelMetagenome_13_FD_206181 | JGI IMG/M metagenome (GOLD analysis project Ga0325411, IMG submission 206181) | Populus deltoides microbial communities from Bellville, Georgia, United States - Xylem-PdIQD-R4 | ecosystem: Host-associated > Plants > Phyllosphere > Stem > Wood/Secondary xylem...
CTATATCAGTTAATAATTAACACTAATTTGGAGTTGAAAGCCTTTTTGTTTATCCATATCAAAAGGAACCATGTTCAGTACTTTAAAAGGGATGTCCCAATCTTGCTGCTGAAATTTGTAACTCCCCTTTATGTTATCCACAAATATTAAATCAAGTTCGCAAAATGTGTATTATATATAAGTTAGGATGCATTTGGTTGATTAATTGTAATATTTTGTGGGAGGTGACTAGGGCTAGATTAGAAAATTAACTAAAAATATTACAAGGATAGTAGTTAAAAAATAATAAATATAAGGTCCTGTTAACAAAAAAGAAAAAAATTGTCACTGCAAAAATGATTTAAAGGTAAAACATTCAAGATTATTAATTCAATTTATTTTTATATATATTCTAAATAATACAATTAAATTAAATTCTATAGTTTAATATTTTATTTTGAAAATAAAAATTGTAATAGTTTATAAATTGAATAAAAAAGCTGTGAGTTTTTTTTTAAAAAGACAAAAATTGAAATTGAGACGCATGTAACTAAAAGCAGTTGTTGTAATCTTCTCCGTCAACTTTTTCTCGCGAGTTACTAAACTCTCCCCTTCCTTCTTGTTTTCTTCTTCGATTCAGTCCCTCTATTCTATTATATATAGGTCACCTGCTCCCATTTTTTCTATTATATTTTGTTACTGTTTACACTTTTTTTTTTTTTTTTCCATTTTGGTTTCTGGCTTCCTTCTTGAAAGGTAATTTGTTGATCTTCTTCTTCTTCTTCTTCTTCTTCTTCTTCATATATTACTAACTGTTTGGTCTTGCTTTGAGAGATATTGATCGGACCTGACCCTTCTAATATCTGTGTGAATTTCTCTTAAAATTTTCCCAGCAATATGCCACTATTGTTGTTGGTCTTGCTCTTTCTTCCTCTTTATTAACGTTGTTTAATTTATTTTGGATTATATATGACTTGAATCTCTTTTCTGCTTTCTTTACTGCTAGTTTTCTTTTAATATGCTCGTTTTGTTTTTTCATTTGAAAGGAATGTGCTATGTGGTATTCTGTAATGCCTTCAAAGCTACAGTACATTGTGTCTTTCAACTCACTGTGTTGAAATAGGAGTTTCTTGTTAAATGCTATAAACCCATTTCTAATAATTATTTGTGGGCTTCTTTCTTGGGGTATCTTGAATTTCAGAATGGCCACTGCTGTGTTTCACCAAGCCTTAGGGACCGCTCAGTCCCATCAACACCTCCAGAACTCCGGTTCTCATCTTGAGTTTGGCAATGCTTCGTTGAAACTGATATCTAAAGGTTTTAAGGTTGACATTGGACTGTCAAGAAGAGGGAGTTATAGTTCTTGGAAGAAGAAATTTGGTGTTATTCAAGCCTCGGCTTCTCAAACTTCAGTGGTTCAACCGGTTTCATATCCCCCAAATAACAGCTCTGATGAGTTACGAAAGAAATCATGTATGCCTGTTTCATTTTAGTCCAAAATTCTTATCTATTGAAGATTAGATATTCATATCAATTGCCATTTTTTATTCTTAAAAAGATCTCATCATATTTGAATTTGACCGCGTGAATCCTACGATTCTGCAATACAATAGAAAAAATCATGTTGATATACAGATTGATTGATATTATTTGGCGTCTGATTAAAATTTGGAGCTGGGTTTTTTCTTTTTGTGAAATCTTCTTAATGCTATATCCTAATCTATTTCAGGTGAAGCAGCTTTGATACTGATTAGGCATGGTGAGTCACTATGGAATGAAAAGAACCTCTTCACAGGCTGTGTTGATGTGCCATTGACTAAGAAGGGTGTGGAGGAGGCAATTGAAGCTGGTAAGAGAATCAGCAACATACCCGTCGACATGATATATACATCAGCCTTGATACGTGCGCAGATGACTGCCATGCTTGCCATGACTCAGCATCGTCGCAAAAAGGTAGTTTGGTAAAACATGCCACTGGGTGTTAGAAAACAGAAGTTTTAGCTGCGCATCGTCACAAAATGGTAGTTTAGTAAAACATGCTACTGGGTGTTAGAAAACAGAACTTTTAGCTGTGGCATTCAAATCTCAGAAGTTATTAACATGATAGTAGATGAATATCTTGCTCTTGCATTAATCTGAGCTAAACCTGGGTTATTTGTCATTGGCACAATAATTACTCAGGCTGGCACATCTGACACATACTTATTTAAGACTCCACTATTTCCTCAAAAGTTTTTATCTTTTTCTTCTTTATTTGCTAGCATGTTGACTATCAAACTGGTGGCAGGTTCCTATCATTTTACACAATGAGAATGAACAGGCAAGGGAATGGAGTCAAATTTTTAGTGAAGATACAAAAAAGCAATCCATCCCAGTTGTAACAGCTTCGCAATTAAATGAAAGAATGTAATGATACTGTCTCCTTTTCTCTGATCATATCCTTTTGCCTGGAATCCCCACTTCATATGCAACTTATGACTGATCTTCTCTACAGGTATGGTGAATTGCAGGGTCTCAATAAGCAGGAAACAGCAGATAGGTTTGGAAAGGAAAAGGTTCACGAGTGGCGGAGGAGTTATGACATACCTCCACCCAATGGCGAGAGTTTGGAAATGTGTGCTGAAAGAGCAGTTGCTTATTTCAAAGATCATGTATGCATGGCTATGCTTCCTATTCCTAGTTCTCTTATGGTTTGCTTGCCAATGATTGGATGGTTTTCTTAATGATTCAAGCAATTGTATGCCATTCAATAGCATCTGACATAAGAGTACTTGCAGATTGAACCTCAACTTCATTCTGGGAAGAATGTGATGATTGCTGCCCATGGGAATTCACTGAGGTCCATCATCATGTACCTTGACAAATTAACTTCACAGGAGGTGATGAACTAGTTACTTTGGGGTGTTTCCATATGGATCATCTCTGCATTATCTCTTCTTTTTCCTCATTGTATTAACTTTATTTTGATCTTTTTTTGTTCTGGCAGGTTATCAACTTAGAATTATCAACTGGAATACCAATGCTTTACATATTAAAAGGGGGTAAATTCATTAGGAGGGGAAGTCCTGCAGGACCAACTGAGGCTGGCGTGTATGCATATACTAGGGTATGCGACTTCTGGTCATCATATTAGCTTCTGGACTTGAAAATTTTATTTCTGGCTGCAGTTTATATTTGCCTGATTTTAAGTGTGGCAGATTATTATGTTCAAAAGTTGTAACCTGTCTGAAATTAATATGGAAAAGTTTTATCTGAAATAATCATATAGGTTTTGATTTCCCTAATCACTCGATGAAGCAACCAACCAAAACATGCTTGTGTCAGGAAGTAGCCTTTCTAAGTTTCCAATGAGGCCTTAAGATGAATTTTCCTAGTTAATTATAGATATTGGAATGCAATATAATTTTTTCAGTAATTTACTTTATTGCTAAGAATCTTCTTGCTAAGACTGGCTGGACCCTAGGTCTAGAAAGCATAGGAAGAAATGGTATTGTCATTACCTAGGAAGTATGTAAATGATACAGAGATGCATAGAAAATATTATGCAAACACATTATTGAGTAAAATTGTAAAACATTCTAGCAGTCAATAAATTTTGTGTACAAGAACGAACAACAAGATCTTTTTTTTTGCCCATGACATTATTACTTGGAATTTCTGAATATTCTTGGAATTCTAACTCCATAGTCTTCTTTGTTTTGCGCATCGTTTACATGATGCTATCTAGTACCTGACTGAATATGACACCACCACTTATGCTACTTTAAATGCTGTTTCAGAGTTTAGCTCTATATAGGCAGAAGTTAGATGATATGCTGCGTTAATATGTGCTCACATACTGGTAAGTTCAATTGCTTGTTATCATCTTCTGTGTCTACCTCAATCACTGGCTCTTTTTTTGCTTCCAACTCCTTAGATGAGTACCAACATTGCTTTGCTTTTTCAGGGGGGATTTACTATCATAATAGCTGTTGGTGTCATAAATAAGAAAATGCAGAAAAGCTAGTTATGGAATACGTTTGGGCACATGTATATGGTTATCTTCCTCAACCAGTAGGAAGGAAAGCTTTCTACTGCTATTTGTTTAGTTTTCGCGTGTCAGTCAAGTCTACTGTTTTGATTGGGTCCTTGCCCATGTTTCCTCATTCTGTGTTTTGTTTTTTCTGGGCATGGATTTGGGTCATGGAACATGATGGATCTTGTTTGTAGAACTCACATATTCGGGTTTAAATGAATGGTAATGATTTAGTTTTGAATTCATAAATGGATGTGGATGGTTCTTCAAATATATATTTGGAAAGTTATTTGAATTTAAAATAAAATCTAAATTCAACGGTTAAGATTTTACAAATAGGATCCATTATGCTCTCGAGAACATGGTTTGAAGTGCCATTTATGAACTCAATAGACCATATGATCATGCTTTAGCAAATAAACAGATGACAGCTAAACCTAGACCAAAATATATTTACCCATGTATCGACCTCTTGATGCATCGTGGATGTAAACCCAGAGAGCAAAATCCTAGAATTTATAATCAAGAATCATAATATTTACGTAAAAAAAACTAAAATTAGATTATAAAACCCTTTACTTGTTAATGATTTGAATCAAGCATTAAAGGTATTTCTTGCTTGGACTATATTCATTAAGAGAACTTTGGAAGAGAGCTTTGGAAATGCTGGTCTATTGGTGTTTTTAAAAAATTCAATTTTTTTTTTTTATAAAAAATAATTTTTTTTTATATATTTTAAATTATTTTGATATGTTGATTTCATAAATAATTTTTTTTTAAAATAAAAAATATTATTTTAATGTATTTTAACATGAAAAACACTTTAAAAAGCAATTACAACTACATTTTTAAATAGACCTATTTGATAATTCTTTAAACTCAACTTAATGTTTAATATTATTTTAGAAAAAATTCTCAACTTTCTCAAGCTTGAATGTCATATACTTTCTCAGCTTGAATATCATATATAAACCTATTGAATCATTTTCCGTCCAAGTGGTAAACTATTTTATAAATTACAAAATTGACTCACACAAGGTCTTGTAAAAAAAGAGTGAACTGGACTGGAAAGACCAATCTAACCATCCCAATCCAGAAGCCTACAGCGCATCATGGACCACACTATAAATATAAAAGGATTTCAGAAACAGATTCATTTCAAGTTCTTTCAAGTTCAGTTGAGCGTTGTTCTTTCGTCCTCACTGCTGGTGGAAAGTTCGTACCAACTGACGAGAATCAGGAACATGGAAACATGCATTTGAATCTTGTCGTGACTGCCATATCATAAGACTCAACGAGGAAAAAGCATTTGCTGAATTCGATAATTTTATCAATACAACTCAACAGAAACTCTTGATATTGAAGTCTGACTAAAATGATAAGTCAGCTGTCCTCCACCAACCGCTTTCAGGCATCCTGCCTTGGCAATGCTCAAGCATGTGCTTTGTCATCAGGTTTCACAACTTCAGCCTGATGTGGGTCTTTTGGCTTTGACTGTGCCTCTTTCTTGCAACCTTCAGTCACTAGAGTATTTTCAACAGTGGTAACAGTTTCTGAATCTATTCCATCACTAGAGTATTGTCAGAAGCATCAGAATCTGAGTCCAAGTTAAGCGAGTCCAAAGTAGTAGATGCCAGGTCCGGTTGTAAAGCTGCCGGGGGGAAACCCACTCTTGTCCAAAATGAAGGCATCCTCTTGTCGTCCTCCGTCATCCTCTCTGCATGCTTATATCAAAATCGACACCTTTTCCACCAAAAGCAGCTTCAGGATGGTCCATATCAAATAGATCTTACATTATTTTCATAGTATTGATTTCGTCAGCGTAAACAAACTTGACTTTATTGTAAGTCTTAGGCTCTAGAAATGCTTTTGCCACCTGCAATGAAAGGTTATCCTGACATTACTAGCAAACTAAACTAGCGTATAGAGTGCAGAGAAATCAGAAAGGCTTCACCAAAAATAATCTAATAGCAGCAAAACAGGACTGTGACTCCACAAAACACACTGGAATGCCCCTTGGCTAATGCTAATGTGCAAAATACTGAAACTGAAACTAACCACTGTCCCATACAATTCACAATTGGAACTAAAACAGTTTTGCATCAAATTTTACAAATACAATGATGACATTAAAGATTGGAAACAACAAAAAAGCAGACAGATTACCACAAGTTGAACTCTTGAAATTATAATAGTGTCTCAATACCAAGTACTAAGAAAAGAGAACATAAAACGCCAGGTAATTTCTATAGAATGGAGGTGAGGCCAGCCCTTGTGTATAGTAGTGAATGTTGGGTATCAAAACAACAAGATACTCATAAGATGGCAGTAGCAGTGAGATCTGCATGTTAAGGTGTACAGTAACACAAGAACGGATAACATTAGAAATGACACATTCACCAAAAGGTCCGTGTAGTGCATATTGGTGGGGAAAAAAATGAGAGAAGGGGCCTAACATGGTTTGGTATTGCCCAATGTAGGACACCAGAGCCCTGGTTTTGAAAAGCGATAAGCTGGGGGTAGAGGGAGCCATAAGCTTACGTGAAGTAGTGTCGAGGGTTTAAAATCTCTCGATATTGAGGCAGATATTGGTGTACGATCACATGGCATGCTGCAAAAAGATCCATGGTCGTAGTTGTAAACTAATCTCTAGCATTTCATTTAGGCAGTGTACATTGTTACCTTGAGCACAATCTATAATCAAAACTTTATATTTGCAAGAGCCAGAATAAAGTAAAAATTCTCTAAATCCGACAATTAGAAATTTTGAAAAGTACAGCGGGAACAGATAAGGGGTTAACATCCAGAAAGGTTCAAAGAATTTTGGAGGGTTGTACAGGATTGCCAAACCCAGGCATTCAGGATAATGGTCTTGTAAAACATGGGCTGTTTCCCGTGTCACCTTCAATGAAATATGCGATAAATTGAAACCATTGAAATCAACCAGCCAGACCAGCTGCTCCTTTTCTGGTGGCAAATTTAAAATGGCATTCTCCATGCAATACACCAACAAATACTTAATTTGTCCTTTTATTGACTTGGAGTTCTGCAGTCAAGATGAACTTACCGTTATTACAGGTAACCAACATAAAGCTAAGCATATCACTTTTGAATTTGATCCCTGAAAACTGATATTTCTGTACACACTTCAAAGTACAAAAGATCTCACCATCATGCCAAGCATAATGGGTTACACAAAATACTGTCACGACGGTTTGCATTAAGGTTGATATTACAAATAATCTAAAAGTGGGGGAAAATACTGTTACCTGTTTCCCACGCCACTTTTCGACGAGAGATAGATCATTGGTGATTGTAACAGTAATTTGTTTTTTTTCATCCTTTTTTTCCTTCTAATTACACCCTTATATGCTCAAATTAATAGCACAATTAAAACCTACTTATTAAGGAAGGACAAGATTCAAGAGACAAGAGACTAAAATGAAGAATACGGTATAAAGAGGTGATATTTTTAAACTTGGGGCTAAATATTTATTTTGATCCTTAAACTTTTCAAATTATAAATTTTCAGTCCCTAAAAATTTATGACATTCAATTTTGGTCTCAAACTTTATTTTTCTTATTTTTGGTCCTTAGTTTGAGAGAGAAGAGAGAAAATGGTTGGATTTTGATGGTAGAAAAAGAAAGTCTTGGTTGAGACAGATTCTGGCCATAAAAAAATAATTTCAGTGTCAATGGGTTTTTTTTATAGAAAAAGTTTATTCTAAGTGTTTTTTCCCTAAAAATTTGACTGAAATAGTAGATCTAAGTCTGAAAAGAATTTTAATTTCAGATTGATTGTAGATTTTAGAGTCAATTTTTAGATTATTAAAGGTTATGAATATGTTTTATGAGATGTTTAGGGTGTTTTTTTCTTTTTATCAAAATATGAATGCAAAATAGATTTTTCTCCGTATGAAACAACTTGGCTTGATATTTCAAAAAAGGTCAAGGCATGTGGGTTGTTCCAAGCTCATGAGCCTCGACATTATTTTCTTTTTTTCTTTTTTTCTTTTTATCCATTACAATTGGATTTTTAAAAATCTTTCTTGCTTATTTCTTTTTAAAATTTTATCATTTAATATTTGATAAATTATTAATTAAGTAATATAATTTGTTTCAGTTTGACTTTTTTTTTCAATCATATCGATATATAATTTATTCTTAATTTTATCAGATAAAAAAAATTATAAAAAATTTATTAAATTCAATTAAGTTTATCCCTACCAAGATTTCATGCATTGATTAAGACTTAAACGCTAGAGCGGATCTTTCCTCTTAAAGACAGAGAAAACCAAGAAGGATAAAAAATGCCGGCATACCCAGCGAATCTCTTCTGGTTTGTGTGCTGCTCTCCATTTTAAGGTTTCTTTCAGCATTTTTAGTGCCTTCTTGACGTTCCAGTTCCGTGCCCTCAGATATCTTGCAATTTATGCATCAGGACAATAAATGCAGACAGCTTATCTTATCTGGCAGTGGCCCCACCAGCCTTCTCACCACATTAACCTGCAAAATTGAAAGAGTCGTGTGCTTTAAATTTTTCCTCTCATATGTAGTAGTAAACGAGACGAGCACATCTGATAGATATACGCTTCCTTGCTGATCTTCAGTTGTCAAAGGCTCCATTTGAAGAGGATCTCTTTCCACCCTCACTCATTTTAGGTTTCCCTGCAAGCCAATATTTGAGATACACAATTTCATCACCATATTATATGTTTCTGTCACATACCTTATCGTCTGTATTTTTCTTTTAATTTGTAAGTAGAAAATGCTTAAGAACCACACATCATCATTCTATATACAAAGTATTTTCATAAGATGATACTGTCAAAGAATCATTTCAACTCAATAACTTAAGTTTTAAGATGAGGTTCTAAGATATGATTTATATTATTCTCTAACATATTCCCTTGAGTAGAAGCTCTTTGGGCTTGAAACTTGAACAGATACACTACATTATGCTTATTTTTTATCAAATAAATATGGATGGTGAGATTCGAACTCATGACTGCTTGGTTATCAAGGCTCTAATACTATATCAAAGAACCATATCAATCCAATCATTTAAGCTTTAAAGTGAGATCTCAATATGTAACACCCTCAAATTATAATGTCATGAAATCTTAAAAATTTCATCACTAATGTCAAGTATTGAATAGTATATCTAAGATTATGAGATTTTTTTTTGAAATTTCGGCAGAGTTTCTTTTATTTTCTGATGTTACCAAGTTATCGACTAAACTTCATTCAATCACAATACTCAAAACTTTCACTTCAACCCAACCATCCTGGATCATATCCCATCTAATCAAATAATATTTCACACAACTATACTTCATTGTATTTTCTCAACCTTACATCATCAACAAATAACACATTAACTACAAACAATTATAAACTCAAAAGATTTATATTGAACTAATTATTACATTAACATGCATTCATCTTCTACACATGCAAGATTATAATTACTAATTTTCTTTTTGAATAGTTTAATAATATTAGTTCCTTACTCGTACATTTTAAATGTATAAGTACCAAAAGCAAAACATATTCAAGATACATATATTACAATCTACATATAATACAAATTACATATAAAGCAAATATATTACATTCCACAAAATAAACAGATTAAAACACGAAGCCCATATTTAACGCTCTGCATCACCTTGTGAAAAACCTGTATACATAACATTAATAAAAAATAAGGAAGATAACACATTAAAGATGATAAAGCTATTATGTTCACAAGTCTTTAAAATTATATCAAATTATCTTTCATCACCAACTTACTATATATCAACATTAATAACCCATTCATAACTTATTAATCCTATACTTATAGGACCTTTGTGACCAATACTCATTGCTTAATTTTTTAATTTGGTAATTCATAAATTTTACATTAAACCCGGCTAACCATCTTAAATAGCCAACTATCAAACCTGAATTACCCAACATCCGGCTATTCTCCATCAATAGCCAATACAACTAGTAATTCCATATGAATTAGCCAACATCCGGCTATTCTTAATCAATAGCCAATATACTCGGTAATTCCATACGAATTACCCAACATTCAACTATTCTCTATCAATAACCAATACAACCGGTAATTCCATACGAATCACCCAACATCCGGCTATTCTCTATCAATAGCCACTATTCTCTATCAATAGCTAATACAACCGGTAATTTCATACGAATTACCCAACAGCCACTATTCTCTATCAATAGCTAATATAACCGGTAATTCCATACTAACCAACCGGTACTTCTTTACTAACCGGTAATTCATACCAACCAACCGGTAATTCTATATTAACTAACCGGTAATTCCATACAAACCGGTAATTCCATACTAACCAACTCGTACTTCTATACTAACTGGTAATTCATACTAACCGGTAATTCAATTATAATACCAACGGTTTCTTCATCTACTTCTTTCATATCAACATGTCATAAACAACTCATAACTAATAATGAAACTTTGAATTTTAAAAGAAAGTGATGAATCACTTATCGTCTGCTCGTGATGGCCTAGCTCCTCCTGCCTGATGCCCTGCTCCCGGTACAACTCCTGAATCAATCAGATTGCACTACATTATTAATCCATTATCATTTATCCTACGTGCCTAAATTTGAAGCACGTAATATCTTTTATTTAATTGGGGTTTACACCAAAATTTTCATTCATTTGTCACCTCATTTTCAACATATAGTTTTAATCAATTTTCTTCTTTTAACTCACTTAAAGAATTCTCCCATGAACTTTTCCTACCATTTATTTATTCCTTCTTTTCACATTCTTATGATGTTTTTTCAATTATTTATATTTTGAATACTTCAAATAAGATAAAGAACATCATTTCTCAAACATAAAACAATCATAATCTCATTCCTATATTTCTTCATCCTTAATTACAAGTTCTTTTCTTCAACATTATTCAATTTCTTTCTTAATTACTACTTACATTCACTATTTCTATACTATTCTACCTCAATTCCATCATGTTTACTATTTTTCTCAAAAAACCCAAATTCTCATAAGAACCCTAATTTTAAAAAATCAAGATTATGAGAAATTAAATCAAATTTAATTGTCACTGTTTGATAACTTACTCAAAGAAACCCAAAAACACTTCATTCAAGTAAGAATCTAAACTTTTCATGCTTACCAATCTAAGTTCTCCCAACTTTTCTTCTCCTCCTAGTGTGGCCATCCCTCCTCACCTTTCTTATATCTTCCTTCTCAAAAAAGAACATCATTTCTCAAACATAAAACAATCAAAATCTCATTCCTATATTTCTTCATCCTTAATTACAAGTTCTTTTCTTCAACATTATTCAATTTCTTTCTTAATTACTACTTACATTCACTATTTCTATACTATTCTACCTCAATCCCATCATGTTTACTATTTTTCTCAAAAAACCCAAATTCTCATAAGAACCTTAATTTTAAAAAATCAAGATTATGAGAAATTAAATCAAATTTAATTGTCACTGTTTGATAACTTACTCAAAGAAACCCAAAAACACTTCATTCAAGTAAGAATCTAAACTTTTCATGCTTACCAATCTAAGTTCTCCCAACTTTTCTTCTCCTCCTAGTGTGGCCATCCCTCCTCACCTTTCTTATATCTTCCTTCACTTGATTCTTCCTTAATTTAATGTTCCAAGTCTTTCAATCTTACAAGTTTCAAAGCTCTCTTTCAGTTTTTCTTGTTTTTCTCTTAACCTACGTTCTTCTCTTATTTTCTTTCCATATTTGTTACTGCCCACTTGACAGTTCATAACAGAAAAAGGGCTGCCTTGTTTTATTTTTAGTGGCAAATTACTTTTTTACCCTTAATGAGTCATTTTACTTCCATTTGACGGTCCTTATTCTTTGATAGCACTACTGAGCTCCGTCCATTCTAAAATTTTAACCAGATTTTATTCTATATATTTTAAGGTTCCTAATAAAATTTCAGCTCAATCTGATGGTCGGATTTAAAATTACGTCCAATAACGTAAAACTAGTCAAATTGTGATTTTTCGTCAAATTTTTGAATTTCTCTTAAAATTATAAAATTTTAACCCAAGCTAAGGAATCATATTAGAAGGCTCCACGCAAAGTTTTAGAATTTTCTGATAACCCGATCGAGGGTTACAAAGTTTTTTCCTTTTGTTTTACATGAAACTAGTCAATTTATAATTTTTCGCCCAGAGGTTTTACATTCTCCCCTCCTAAAAAAAATTTCGTCCTCAAAATTAAATCATACTTGTATAAGAAAATAATCCAAGATACTTCTTTATCATTTCAGACTCTCTCTCCCAAGTTTCTTCTTCTATTTAATAGTTTCTCCACAATACTTTTATTAACGACACCTTTTTATTTCGTAATTCCTTTATACTTCGATTCATAATTTGAATAGGTTGTACCTTCATAGTTAAATCTTCCCGCACTTCCATCGAAATTTGTGGCAAAATTCATGTAGGATCTAGGTCTGCTTTCCGCAGCATCGAAACATGAAACTCATTATGTATCCTATCTAAATGTGGTGGCAGCAGTATTTGATAGGCAACCGTCCCAATTCTTTCTATAATTTTATATGGTCTGATATACCTAGGTGCTAATTTTCCCTTCATTCCAAACCGAATCACATGCTTCCATGGATTAACCTTTAAAAATACCATATCTCTAATTTGAAACTCTAGTGGTCTCCGTCGATTATCTGCATAGCTTTTTTGCCGGTCTTGAGCTTCTTTCATCCTTTCCTTTATCACCTTCATCTTATCAACCGTGATCTGCACCAGTTCAGGTCCCAATAATTTTCTTTCCCCAACTTCATCCCAACATATTGCAGTTCGACATCTCGTTCCATGCTTCATATGGTGTCATTCCAATAGTAGATTGATAACTATTGTTATACGTAAATTCTACTAATGACAAGTGATCCTCCCATTGACCTCCAAACTTTAGTAAACAAGACTGTAACAAATCTTCTAAAATTTTTATTGTCCTTTCAGATTGTCCATCAGTCTGTGGATGAAAAGTTGTGCTTAGATTCAATCTGGTACCCAAAGCCCGTTGTATACACGGCTATAACCTTCATGTAAACCAAGGATCCCTATCGGATACTATAGAAAGTGGTACATCATGCAATCTCACCACTTCTTTAATATATAATTGAGCTAGTTTTTCAACCAAATCCCCCATCTTCATAGGCAAAAACAAAAAAGACTTTGTCAGCTTATCCACGATCACCCATATGGCATCATGTCCTTTCCTGCTTTTCAGTAACCCAGATACAAAATCCATAGTGATATTCTCCCATTTCCATTCTGGAATCGGAAGAGATTGTAATTCTCCAGCTGGTTGTTGATGCTCCATTTTCACCTGCTGACATATGGCACACTTGGCCACATATTCGGCTATCTCCCTCTTCATTTTTGGCCACCAGTAACTCTCTTTCAAATCTCTATACATTTTCATGCTTTCTGGATGGATCGCCAATTTAGACTCATGAGCTTCTTTTAAGACTTCACCTTTTAAAACTTCATCATTAGGTAAATATATTCTTTTTTCCATCACTACGAGTCCATCATTTGACACTTGAAATAAAGAGTCTTGGCCAACTTTTACATTATTCATTTCTTTCATCACTTCGGGATCTTCACCTTGAGCTTTTTGAATCTTTTCTCTCATATCGGATTGTAGCATTAACGTTGCTAGTAACATTCCTCCTGAAGTCACATCCAAATGCACATTTAGCCCACCTAGTTCCAAAAGTTCTATATCACCTCGCAGTAGTAAACCACCAATAAAAGCTTTATTCTTTTGACTCAAAGCATCTGCCACCACATTTGCTTTTCCCGGGTGATAGTCAATAATACAATCATAATCTTTGATCAACTCCATCCATCTCCTCTGTCGCATATTCAATTCTTTTTGTGACATCAAATATTTTAAACTTTTGTAATCTGTAAAAATTTGTACATGTACCCCATACAAATAATGTCTCCATATCCTCAAAGCAAACACCACAGATGCTAGCTCCAAATCATGTACTGGATAGTTCACCTCATGTGTTTTCAACTGTCTGGATTCATAAGCGATTACCCTTCCGTGCTGCATAAGTACACAACCCAAACCCTTACCAGAAGCATCGCTATACACAACAAATCCCTCCTGTCCTTTTGGTAAGGCCAATACTGGGGCTGAAGTTAGCTTGGATTTTAACTCCTGGAAACTTGTGTCACCATCTTTTAACCATTCAAACTTAACTTCCTTCCAAGTTAGTCAAGTCATTGGAAAGGCTATTGTGGAAAATCCTTCTATAAATCTTCTATAATATCCAGCAAAGCCCAGAAAACTACGAATTTCAGTCACATTCATGGGTCTTTCCCATTTCAATACTGCTTCTATCTTTTTGGGGTCCATATTGATACCCTTCTCCAATATCACATGACCCAAAAATACCTATTCATTTAGCTAAAATTCACACTAACTCAGCTTCGCATACAACTTATTTCTCCTCAAGATCTCTAACACTTCTCTCAAATGATATGCATGTTCCTTTTATGACAGAATATATTAGTATATCATCAATAAACACCACTACAAACTTATCCAGATAAGATCGAAACACCCGATTCATCAAATCCATAAATATCGCAGGGGCATTAGTTAATCCAAAAGGCATCACCACAAATTCATAATGCTCGTAGCGAGTTTTAAAAGCTGTTTTCTGCATATCTTTCTCCTTTATCATCACCTTATGATACCCTGACCTCAAATCTATTTTTGAAAATACACATGCCCCTTTTAACTAATCAAACAAATCATTAATTCGTGGAAAGGGGTACTTATTTTTTATAGTCATTTTATTGAGTTGTCTATAATCTATACAGAGCTGTAATGTTCCATCTTTCTTTTTAACAAATAGCTCAGGAGCCCCCCAAGGTGAAACACTAGGGTGAATAAACCCTTTATCCAGCAATTCTTGCAATTATATTTTTAATTCCACCAATTCTGTAGGCGCCATTCGATACGGTGCTTGAGCTATTGGTGTAGTTCTAGGCAATGTTTCTATCGCAACTTCTACTTCTCTCTCAGGTGGTAACCTGGGTAATTCCTTTAGAAATACATTTGGAAACTCCCTTACTATAGGTATTTTATCCAACTCTATTTCTTTCTTTTCCAAATCTACTACATAGGCAAGATAAGCTATACATCCTTTTCTTAATAGTTTCTTAGCCGTCACAACCGAAATTATACTATTTGGTATGATGTTTCTCTCTCCTCTAAACTCTACCCTCCTACCACCCTCATCCTGGAGAGTTACCGTTTTAGTAAAACAACCTATTTGGGCTTTGTAAGTTACTAGCAAATCCATTCCCAAGATCATCTCAAAATCATATAAATCTAGTGGTAATAAATCTACCCTCATTTCAACATCTCCTATTCTTACCCAACAACCCTTGTAAACATACTCAATAAGTACAGTTTTCCCTAGAGATGTACCAATTACTACCCCTTTTTCCACTCTCATAGGCTGCACTTTCAATTTATCTTTATATTTTCTAGCTACAAAGGAATGGGTAGCACCAAGATCAATCAATGTATATACATGAAGAGATTCTAACAGTAAAGTACCTGCAACAACATCTGTGGCAACTCGCATATCTTCTTGAGTCATACAGAAAACTCTCCCTTGAACTCTACTTCCTTGTACTCGAGGTCGGCCTCGAACGGCACTAGTCCCAGATTAGGCAGGTCTACCCGGCCTGTCCACGGTCGCAGACTGCTGCTGACTCTGTACTGAAAAACCCTGTCTCTGTAACTGCCTCATAGTCTTCTGAGGACACTCCCTCTTACGATGCCCAGGCTCTCCAAAATGATAACATACAACATTTAGATAGGGACAATCCCTCAATCTATGTTCCTGTTTGCATATATAACATCTGCTAGATGTAGCCGAACAATCTCTAAGATGTCTACGCTTACATCTCACACACAGGGGATAAGTAGTCATCCTTGAGCCCTCTGCGACTCCTTCTAGTAAGCTAGTTTGTGGGTATGACCACCCTCTGTGTGAGCTCTGCACAGATTTACTCGATGTACCCCCTGATCTAAAATTTCCTCTCTTTTTTCTAAACTGACCAAAATGTCCTCCTTTTCCTTTTTTTTGGAAAAGGAGGTCTCCCTGTAAACGATGCAGGCTTTTTACACTTTTCTACTCCTATAATACCCTGTACATCACCTTCCCGCCGCCATGCAGCTGCCACGGCCTATAGAGACTGAGCACCCATTATAAAATCCCTCACTGTCGGAAACTGCAAAACAACCAATCCCATCCTCAGCTCTTGTCGGAGTCCATCTCGAAGTCTCTCGATCCGATGCTGCTCAGTTGGTAAATAAACAGAAGCAAACATATAGAGGTCCTGAAACCGCCTCTTATATTCCAATACTGTCATATCACCCTGTGTAAGAGCCAAGAACTCTTGTTCCTTGATCTTTTGATGTTGGTGGGAATAATATTGGTTCTTAAACTCTGTCCTGAAATCCCTCCATCTAAGCGTCTCTACAACCTGTCCCTCTTTAACAATATCCCACCATGTTTGAGCTTTGTCCGATAACAGCTGAGTCGCACAATCCACTCGAAACTCTGCTGGTATTGCTATCTGTTCTATAGACCTCTCTATCTTTTGTAACCATCGGCCATCTATCTTAGCATCCTCCTCTCCCATAAATGCTTCACAGCCTAATTCCCTCAAACTCTTTACCCATCGAACTAAATTGACCACAGTATCCCTAGGGGTAGTACTCAATGGTCCTGACATCTCTGTCATCACTGCATGAACCAACTGCGCAAAATAAGTTGGATCTAGGTATAGTGGAGGTGCTGCCACAGGGGGTGTTGCTAGTGCTACTGCAGGCGTTACTGTTGGTGGGGGCTAAGTCCCCTGCCTATCTCCATCAAATGCCCCCCCACTCATCTCAAAGTCCTGATGACTCTCCCTGTCCATATTGCACTGACACAGCTGGCACAAAAGATGTCGTATCAACCAGCGGATCTCCTTCTAGTCCTCTAACTCCTGTCTCAACTAAACGCTCGTCCCTCTCTGGTGACGAGTCAGCCCTGGCTTCTTGTCGTGTACGTACCATCCTGAAACAATATTATTTTACGTTAATGATGGTCTCCTGAACCTTAACCGGCTCTGATACCAAATGTAACACCCTCAAATTATAATGTCATGAAATCTCAAACATTTCATTACTAATGTCAAGTATTGAATAGTATATCTAAGATTATGAGATTTTTTTTTTGAAATTTCGGCAGAGTTTCCTTTGTTTTTTGATGTTACTAAGTTATCGACTAGACTTCATTCGATCACAATACTTAAAACTTCCACTTCGACCCAACTATCCTGGATCATATCCCATCTCATCAAATAATATTTCACATAACTATACTTCATTGTATTTTCTCAACCTTACATCTTCAACAAATAACACATTAACTACAAACAATTATAAACTCAAAAGATTCATATTGAACTAATTATTACATTAACATGCATTCATCTTCTACACATGCAAGATTATAATTACTAAATTTTCTTTTTGAATAGTTTAATAATATTAGTTCCTTACTCATACATTTTAAATGTATAAGTACCAAAAGCAAAACATATTCAGGATACATATATTACAATCTACATATATTACAAATTACATATAAAGCAAATATATTACATTCCACAAAATAAACAGATTAAAACATGAAACCCATATTTAACGCTCTGCATCACCTTGTGAAAAACCTGTATACATAACATTAATAAGAAATAAGGAAGATAACATATTAAAGATGATAAAGCTATTATGTTCACAAGTCTTCAAAATTATATCAAATTATCTTTCATCACCAACTTACTATATATCAACATTAATAACCCATTCATAATTTATTAATCCTATACTTATAGGACCTCTATGATCAACACTTATTCCTTAATTTTTTAATTTGGTAATTCACAAATTTTACTTCAAACTCGGCTAACCCTCTTAAATAGCCAACTATCAAACCGGTAATTCCATACGAATTACCCAACATCCGGCTATTCTCTATCAATAGCCAATACAACCAGTAATTCCAAACGAATTGCCCAACATCCGAAATTCCATACTAACCAACCGGTACTTCTAAACTAACTGGTAATTCATACTAACTGGTAATTCATACCAACCAACCGGTAATTTCATATTAACTAATCGGTAATTCCATACCAACCGGTAATTCCATACTAACCAACCGGTACTTCTATACTAACCAGTAATTCATACTAACCGGTAATTCATACCAACTGGTAATTCAATTATAATACCAACGGTTTCTTCATCTACTTCTTTCATATCAACATGTCATAAACAACTCATAACTAATAATGAAACTTTGAATTTTAAAAGAAAGTGATGAATCACTTACCGTCTGCTCGTGATGGCCCAGCCCCTCCTACTTGATGCCCTGCTCCCGGTACAATTCTTGAATCAATTAGATTGCACTACATTATTAATCCATTATCATTTATCCTACGTGCCTAGATTTGAAGCATGTAATATCTTTTATTTAATTGGGGTTTACACCAAAATTTTCATTCATTTGTCACCTCATTTTCAACATATAGTTTTAATCATTTTTCTTCTTTTAACTCACTTAAAGAAGTCTCCCATGAACTTTTCCTACCATTTATTTATTCCTTCTTTTCACATTCTTATGATGTTTCTTCACTTATTTATATTTTGAATACTTCAAATAAGATAAAGAACATCATTTCTTAAACATAAAACAATCAAAACCTCATTCCTATATTTCCTCATCCTTAATTACAAGTTCTTTTCTTCAACATTATTCAATTTCTTTCTTAATTACTACTTACATTCACTATTTCTATACTATTCTACCT
>Ga0325411_1003029_pt1 | contig 18951 bp, 14 predicted proteins | sample PopdelMetagenome_13_FD_206181 | JGI IMG/M metagenome (GOLD analysis project Ga0325411, IMG submission 206181) | Populus deltoides microbial communities from Bellville, Georgia, United States - Xylem-PdIQD-R4 | ecosystem: Host-associated > Plants > Phyllosphere > Stem > Wood/Secondary xylem...
AGACAAAGCATTATGCTTGTTATCTATGCATCAGCAAAATACTGTTTTGGATGTCTTTGATGTGGAAAATGCATATGTGATTGCCATGGCCACCCCATATTTTCAATGAAGAGGGTGCCTTGTAGGATAATCTTTTGAATAACATCATCGCGCTTTATAAAGACCATGAAACTTTGAAACAGTTTATGAATCCTGTTTCTCGCTGACTTTTGACTCTCCCCCTCCCATCCTACCAGTCATTTGGGAAGTTAGTTCTTCAAGAGCCAATAAGCAAATGAACCCAAATGACATGGTGAAATCTGGTGAACTGAATAATAAAGATGACCAAATGGTGAAAAGAAAGTATTTTGATAGAAAATGACAAGACTGAGGAGATCAGAGAATGTTACCTGGAATGAGGCAAATTCGTGTCTGCTTGTTGTCCCATGTATCCACCTAAGATATAGCAATCGAATATGAGCACCAGATGGGTGTTAATTATCAGTAATTGAAGATACACAGAAGTGAATTTACCATAAGGCATGGCTGATGCAAAGGACAGGGAATGTAGAGGCATTGCAGAAGCATGCACTGGGAGAGTACCATGCAAATTTCCCATGGAAGGAAACTACATCAAAAGAGTGTGTATTTTTAGAAATTTTCACAAGAGGCTTATGCTTTCATTACAAATTTGAGCTCAGGAGAAACAAAAAGGCTCTGTGACAGCTCTGAACAAGAACAAAAACATTGCTTGCAGTGGATATGTTTTCTAACCTTGCAACAGACCTTGATGTTGATGATAAAACACATCCAGGTTCATAGCACGGCTACAAATATTATTCTATGCAAATTGCTTCTTGTATATGTTATAAGTGTTGGTGAATTCATCTTGATCGAACATGGAGAAGTAATATTAGGATATACAACTTCATTGTTTGACTCACGACATGTGAAATTTAATTGCATTTCCGTTGGCTTCTTGACCATATTTTTCAATCTGCAAACTTGTTTTAATGCTAATCAAAGAAAAACTCGAGGATCCCATTACTTGGCCATGGTGTGAGTTAGATACACATCGAAAGTGTACAAAGACACATGATATGTCCGAGTCATGGAGATTGGAGAAGAACTTATACAGGCCTATATAACCGCAGTTTGATCTTATAAAGGTATGCAAGATAGCAAGAGCTAAATATAAACATAGCAGAAAAGAGAAAGGGTAGGATACGAAAGGGTAAAGCATGATAAATATCAGTTTGAGTGTTGTACGTACTGGCAGGGGTTGTACCGAAGTGGTGTCACCGTTAAGATCAAATGGGTTTGTTGATTTTGCTATGTTGGGAAATGCTGGCACAGGCTTTAAGAGAACCCAATAAAGGTCATCAGCATCTATATGTTCCACTTAGGCAAAATCAAATTCAATACAATTATGATTTGGCGAATAACATACCATTGCATGAGGATAATACTGCATGTTGAATCCCCTGCCATAAGGTGGACAAATTTGACAACCTGGTATTGGGTCTGGAGCTGGTGAATAAGTTCCAGTAAAAAGGTCCTGCAGAAAATTTAATACATACCATTAGAAGAATTTGAGAAACAGGAGATGCTGGCACCATGCAAGGCAAGGCAATCACCGCTGGAAGTTCCTTTCTTCGACTAGATTTTGTTTCTGATGGAAGAGGCTGGGATTGAGCTTCGGAATTGGATTCTTGGGCTGGTTTTGAGCCATCTTGAGAAAGGTATTCACCAAGGAAATCTGGAGATCCCTGAGAAATATGAACATTTGATGAAGTCCACAGCTGAAAATTTGAAGAATAAGCAAAAAAGTAATAAATAAATATACTTGACATTACCATTCCCACACAGTCATATATGCATGATGTATGTGAGACATAGAAAAATAGGATATTATTTTTAAGAAGAGAGAACATAACAAACTTAAAACAATAAAATGAATAGAGAAAAAATAAAATACAGCAACCATTTTAATTGCACTCGTATTAATTATCAACTATCTGAGCCAAATTTTGGAGTCGTTATTTCATTGAACAATGGATCTGGAAAATGATCATCAGAGGTAGCCTGTGGGGACAAAGGTGAAGTTACAGTTCACATATTTGAGACAGAAGTGTGGATACTCCAGAACAGTCTTATATCTTTTGAATACATTTAAAAAAAAAAAAACAGGAAGAAGATGAAAAAGGAAAAAAAACGTTGGAACTCAGGAATAACATGGCTCTAGATGTTCCTCAAACTCCTGAAACTCAAGATCAAGTCCAAAACTAACCTGATCATTTACCACTCCAGCTGGTGTATTAGTAGTCTGTTGTCCAGTAGAGCTACTATCAGCAGGCTGTTGTTGCTGCATGGTGGATATCTGTTGCCTGTCAGGAACCTCGAAAGTTGAGTCACCACTGTTATCAAGTGCAGCTTGTGGAGGAACTCCATTAGAAGGTTGTGCTGGCAAAGAATTATTTGAAGGTATTGTGGATGCATCAAAAACATCAACTAGTGTTAATATCTCCTCAACAAGCACAGCTGGGCTGATCCCAGATGCAGTTGATGTCTGCACCACAGGTGCAGCTGGTGAAATACTTCTCACAGGCAGGGTGCCTCCAGACACAGCTGAAGAAGCACCAGCGCTCCAGGGCAATGTTGACATCTGCTTCACAGGTACAGTTTGTGAAACACTTGCAGCAGGCATGTTCCCTCCAGATGCAATTGCAGAAGCAACAGCACTACTTTGTAATGTTAACATCTGCCCCGAAGGCCCAGCTGCTGAAGCACCACTACTCATGATTATATTTTCTCCAGATGCAGCTGATGATGGATTATCATTGGTTGGTATTTCAGAAGTATTGTCAGAAGGAATAACTGGGGGAACTAACTCCATCAGTAAAAATTCCAAAGTATTTTGTTTTGGGGCTGGAAGGGCGTTCTTCTTTCCAGATGAGTCATGTGAGCAGCAGTTGCCACTTTCACTGGACAGAAGATTCTCCTGTGCAGGAGGTGCTGCGGTAGCATCGGAGGACTTGGAATTGGAATTTAAATCAACCGAGCTTTCTGAATTGTGACTTTTCTGCTGCACAGGATTCCCATCAGCAGATTTCATGGGGCCAGAAGAAGGGGGCATCTGCAATGAGGAACGCTATGAATTTCGTAGGACTGGAAAGTACATAGTCTGCAAGAACTGACTGTAAATATCAAATTGTGATTTGCTGAAATTACAAAATACAAGTTTGTAAAACTTAAACTTGTGCACGAATTTTGATTTATAATTCTTTCTAGAGCATGTGGAATTTCATGATCATTTCACCAGCATTACTTGTCTTTGGAAATAAACCTTCAATAGAGAAGGTGAGAATCCATATAAGTTAAATGATGACAGTCTAACAACAATTGCAACGCTGCATATTTCATCTCAACAATTTCTGCCAGTGCAGCTTGCATGTTGTATATGCCACCTTACCTCATTCCTCCCAAGAATTGATTGGAATGGTTTAATAAAGATTTTGGTACATAAAGTAAGCATACTCAGCCATTCTATAGCTACCGGATCACTTTAGAAATTAACACACCTGATTGTGCGCCGAACCATCCGCATCCTTCCTGTTCGGTGCTTTAGAATGCTCACCAACGTGTAGAGGTGGAACATTTTCCCCTAGAATATGTTTGAGAGGGCGTACCACAGGGCCATGGGACCCTGACTGATGCATGTCCTTTTGAATGTCAGATAACTTGTTCCCAAACCTGGATTCTCTGTGAGCAAACGGGTGGACACCAGACTGCCTGCTACTTCGTATTCCATCATCTCGAAACCTGTCATCAACAACCTCAAAGCGAACAGGACTTCTCATAAAACCTCCATATCTTGAATTTTCTTGGGAATAACGAGGACTTCTTCTTTCATCATAATAATATTTGATTGTCTTGTCATCAGCTCTTCCAATAAAACCAGATCTTTCACTCCGCCCATGTCTATCTTCATAGTTTGGACTTCTAGATCCACCAGAATATAAAACAGCCCACCTGTTCTCACCAGAGTCCTCCTTGTCATTCTGCATCATAACAACAAGAACCTTTAACAAATTACAGTAAATTTAATTGGATCACACTCCAGAGTTGCTGCTATTCCCAAGATTCCAGTTCATGTGGTCCAAATTATTCAATTCACTGTTTTTAACATACATTCCGAAAAACATTGACCAAAATTTTGCAAAACAAGAAATTGTTTTTCTGTAATCAGTATCTATATTTAGAGAAATTTACCAATCTCAGCCGTGGGAGTTTCTCATGACTTTTCTCACCAGTGTATCTTCTATCCACATAAACATGCTTGATAAAATCTCGAACCTTTTGTTGATTACTAGAAGCAAAAAGTTAAATTATCAGAACACATTACTAAAAAATTCCCCTCTACCAAAAAAAAAAGGAATTCCCATTTCCTAGCACATTCACACCCAGGAATGTGCAATCTTGTGCTTTCCTTCCACAATAAGGATCACACAATCATGTCACTCGTAAACAAGCCTAGCATTTCTCTTAAACATGAGCATATCGCCATAACCACCTGCTATCAGGAAGCTGATTGCGCTGCGGATTCCATTCCTTCAAAAAAATTTGTCTCGCTCTCTATCAAAAACATAGAGGAAAAAATTAGCAAAATTTACTGAGATCGTTAGCTATCAAGTAGTATTCAATTTCATGCACAACCTCATTCCCTCCTGCTTGAAGAGCACTAACTTCTTCCGCGTTAAATTTCGCCATCGAAATTGATTTAACTCTATGCGTAAATTCCCGACTAGAAAAATTAATCAAAATTAATTCATATCTCATACTTAAATAACACAAAATTCAATACATTAAAAAATTAAGAAAAATATTAAAAAAAATAAAAATCAAAATATACTTACTGAATTCCACTACAATTTTTGCAAACAAAGGTGAAGAAAGTTGTGCAGACATATTGTGGTCCCTAAAAAAACAAAAAACAAGTAAATAAATAAATAAAAAGAAGATTTCAATTAGAGAGGAGGAAAATTACCAAGCTATTGCAATTAACGCAACGAATATTCTCATGAATTTTAAGAAGACCGCGAATTATCTTCCCAATTCTCTCCTCTTCTTTGTTTTTCTTCGTCATTTTCTTTTTCTGATCGTGAAACGGCACTGGATGATTGAGCAAGAAGGGATGATTGATTGAAACCGCAGCTTCGCAAGAATGTGAGAGAATTTGAAGAAGAGAAACCCTATAGATGGAAATTGGTGATGGGAAAACATAAGAGAAAATTAGCGGAGAGAAATTTGTGGAGGGAAAATAGCCGAGTGAGACGCTTTGGTCGCTGGTTTCTATGGCCGTTGAGAGTTTTTGCGGATTTAAATTTAAAATTCGTGGGTTTGGTCTTAATGGGCCATGTAGGGATGGGAATTAGGTCCGATATAGCGAAAAACAGTCTTGGCCCACAACAGGTGTATATGTAATTAAATGCAATTTTATGGTTATTTTCTTTCTTTCTCTCTGTTCACGAGTCGCCATTTCGTTTAATCTGTAATTTTTTGTCATAAAAATTTTAAATGTTATCCAAGATAAAGAAATATTTCAGAAATTATTTTATTTTTATCCAAATAAATAATCTAAAAAAAACGAGGTCGTTTTAGTTGTAAAAATGATTTTTTGTAATATTTAATTAAACGTCGAGGAGGTTTCTCCAAATATTCCAATATAGTAGAAAATATATTTTTGTCCATTTCAAGATATCTGAAAATCTCATAATTCACCCTTTTATTGTATATAAAAATGTTGCAGATATGAAATCATACAAAGCTGGGCCCACCATGCTAACAGCCGTGTTTGGCAACCACCAGGTCTCCTAATACTATGACATACTTTTGTTTATACCTTGCCCTTCGTCTTTCTTTTATTCATTTTTTTTTCTTTCAATCCTATTTTGCTATTGTTTTGTTGTTTTAGGTGGTTTGTTATTAAATTCTATCTGATTCATTAAATCAACTTCGTTATTTAATTAATCCAATCACTTCCAGATGATCACTAAATTGACTAATAATCCAATTAATCTGGAATCGAGTTAACTTCAATAAATTTTATAAAAAAATAAAATAATATCATTTTACATAAAATAATTGATTCAATAATACAATAACTTTGATGATAAACTAAATCAGGTCTCGAATAAGATCGGACAACTATGTTGTGTTATTTATTTTTATTTTGATTTCTAATTAATTATATTAAATATTAAGGTTAGCACGGTTCAAACATACATAAATCATCATGGATGGCCCTGTTTATTTTTTGACAATTCATTTTGGTTCTCAAAGTTTTATTTTAGATGATTTGTTTCAAGCTTATGATTTCTTAGCCGATGGTGAAATAGTAAAATAAAGACCAAAATGAAAAAGCATCAAACATGAGTAACCTACTAGAAGTTTCGGAAAAGATATACTTTAGTCCTCTAACTTTAAAAATAACACAAATTATATGTTTTTGGTGCCTCAATATTTTTTAAATTCAATTATGATATAAAAATTTATTTTTGTTATTTTTCAGTTCCTGATCGAGACAAGAGAGGAGGGGTTGGCAGATTCAGGTGGTAGAAGGAGAAAAATATTATTGACACCGATTTAGATTACAAAAACGGTTGATGTTGGGTCAGATTGTTTCATTTAATGAGAAGAATTCATATTAGGTGTATTTTATATTTAAAGTTCGTGACAAAACAGATCTGAGCTCGATTCATATTAGGTGTATTTTACATTTAAAGTTTGTGACAAAAAAACTTGTGTGTATAACATTTCCCCAAAGTGTTTTGTAGGTGTTTTGGGTCAAAATAGATTGAAAAACAAGTTTTTTGGTATAAAAAAACTTAAGTTGTGTTTTTCCGACTACTATAGTATCCGAAATCTGGACAAATTAGACGACGTGTAATCTGCCTCAACATGTGACATGTTGCATGAATTGTTTTCTATTTTTTAAAAAATCAATGATTTTTTATATGGTTTTATTCTCTAAATGTTTTTTATATTTATATTTATATTTATATTAATACTCATTCTCTCTTTCATTTTGTTTAGAGATTATCTTTTAAAAGATAATTTTTTTGGTTATGCATTTAAATTTTGATGAGTTTTTCTAATTCATCTATATTTTTTTTTGTATTGATGAACTTTATAATAAAAAAATATTTTCAAATAATATTTCAAATATATACAGCCTTGCATAGTTTTTTTTTCTTTTTATTTTATTCAATCAATTTAATTTTTGTCTCTATTTCTATTATTATTTGCTTGAATAAAAAAAAATATTTTAAAAAACAAACTTAGCAAACACAATTGGGTAAATGTCCCAGCTTATGAGATTAAATATCTTGATCTACATGTGTCTCAATTTTTATTTTTTTTTAGTTATCGTTTATGGTTTTTTTTTATTTATTAACATACATAGTTCTTAATTTATTTGATTACTTGTATGCATAAATTTTTTTATTCTCACTTGAATTTATTTTAACTACAAAAAAGTGTTGAAAAAGTCTTTGTATATAATTTTTTTATTTGAAAAAAAATATTTGACCCACGACAAAGCATGTGTCAAATATCTAGTAAAAACTAAAGGGTATGGGGAAACCATTATCCACCTACACCCATTGCAGTGTGGATTACAATAGTAATTCACAGTGTTTTGCTTTTTTTATTTTATTTTTTTATTGAATTTTTGTTATGATTTTTGTTTCAAATTTGTTTTTGTCAATTTCATCTTTAAATATCTGAGTGGTTAAGAATTTGACTTCGTAATTTGTTTCTTCTTACTTTGTACTTCTTTAAGGTTTATGTGGTTTGCAGGTTTGTCAAAGCAACTCGGGTTGCCCCAGTTTATGGGTTTGGCGGGGTGTCTTTCTTTCTTTAATTGAATTTAATTTTTTTATAGTTTATTTTTTTCTCATATAGTTAAAAAAAATAGTATTCTAGAAAAGTCATGTTATTAAACTTTATAAAGTAACCAAAATTAAAAGGTGTAGGGAAACCATTGTTCACTCACATCTATTGCATTATGGATTACAATGTTTTGCTTCTTCTTCTTTTTTTTGTTATGATTTTTTTTTAAAATAGTTTTAGAGAAAAGTCATGTTATTAAACTTTATAAAATCCATGGACCTATTCACAAGTTTGATTGGTTAACCTAGTTCGTGGGTTTGACGAGTTTATTTTTTTTTGTTTTTTGTTTTTTTATTTTTATTTTTAGATATTGGGTTAATTATGAATTTAATTTCACAATTGATTTCATTTTGTTTTCTATGAGGTTATCGTGGTCTAAAAAATCTAGGTATTAGGTTGGTGTTTGATTTTGCTATTGTCTATTTTTGTCATCATATAGTTAAACAAAAAATTGTTTTAAAAGGAAAAATTAAAATCTCAGTGGAGTTCATAACTCGATTTACAGGTTTGACGTGCTAGTTCAAGTTACCCGATTCATAGGTTTGATGAGTTTACCCACTGACAAAATATGTTTTTGTTTGTCCTTTAATTGTTTTTAATTATTTTTTTATTTCATCCGTCAATATTAAATTGGTTGAAAAATAAACCGCATAATTTATTTTTGTTTGCTTTCTATAAGGTTATCATTGATTCAAATAAGTGTTTATTTTCAGGTCGTTGTTCGATTTTGTGAGCTTTTATTTTTATCATAAAATAAAATAAAAATAGTTTATAAAATTTTTTTATTAAACCCAATAGATCTATGACCTGAGTTACGAGGGGACTGGGGTCGAACCAATATGTCATTGTCTCAATATTTTTGAAAAAATTATCGTCTTAAATGAATTTTTTTAAAAAAATTAAGTCATATTTTTACTTATCATCAAGGTTACATCTGAACCTATAAAATCAATTTCAATTAAGTTAGGCTAACTCTCACAAAGTTTAATTGAAAACTCGAGTTAGACTGAGAGCTAAATTGTAAGGTTTCAAAATTAACCCGCTTCATCAGCTTTGCTAACAATCAAAAAAATCTTTGTATTTTTAACATTTATTTTTATATTTTTTACAAAAACCCGATCCACGACAAAACACGAGTCCATTAACTAGTTTTTTTTAATTATTAACACAGGTGTCCAAACCAGCTTGCGCGCACCTCGACTAATCTCACAGGCCCTGAAATCAACAACCATGTAAGCTTATAATGGCCCTGAGATTTGTGAGACTCGAAAGACTCGAACTGGTGACCTCTAGAGAGCAAATCTAGAATCTGTTTAATTGAGCTACACTTCTTAGGGTTAACTAGTTTTTATTCTATAGAATATTAGGAGTGCATTGAAACATCCTGATATGCTACAAATAATCTCCAAAGCTACTACAACACTTTTAATTATACTTCAAATTCAATTTTCCTTGAGTAAAAACTAGAAAAAACAGCAAATTGGATCAAAATAACCATCCCAATTTCCGGTTTTTGTGTCTGCTTTATTTAAATGAAAGCCTGGCTGAGGCTAGTGGTTGAAGGCAATAAGATTCGACTTACTAACCAGCCTAATATCCATCAGAGAAGCAAGATGGAAACAGAAATAAAAGCAGGAAAGTAGTCTCATTAGCTATTCACGTCAAGCATATGCGGCATGTACTGTCCTTAATGGCAATGAGCTTGTCAAACATGGGATCAAACACAGTCAACAATATAGAACAGAGATTATTGATCCAATCCGACTTTACAGCAGGCATACAAAATCCTCATTGATGTTCGTGGAAGAAGTACAAAAGTTTCAAATCAAAATTATCCTGATCCGAGCATCAAGCGACCATAGAATGGGACGGATCACAAAGACTTTCCACGAAACTAATGGGAAAAATAACCAGGCCAAGTTTCATATAGATGATGTCCATGCATGCTTGGAATTCACTTAAACCCTTGGAGGCGTGAGGAGGCGGTCCTTGCCAGACAGCCTCGTGCCAACCTTGAATCACACAAAACGCACTCTTCTCCTTTATCAGAGAAACAATAGCAAAGTCTGGAGTCCGGAATTGCTTAACTTCAGAATTTACAAATTGCAACTAAAACAACAACAATCAAAGAATATTGCATGGTGAAGACAGACTTTGAATATGTGAAAGCAGCGACAAGTGACTGAGCTGACAAGCATTACTATACCCCCACCCATGACGGATCACCATATCCTCAGAAAAACATTTCAATTGCAGAACATTTCTATATCACCATCAGATGTCGCAACCACACTACCAAAAGGAAACTCGCAATCATGACTCCACCAACAAAACACTCTTGTCCATCACATTATAAAATATCAAAGTGCACTTGAAACAAGTCTATGACACTGTTAAGTTTAGCTGTTCAAACACATATTTACAACACATTTTCTGTCAGCTATATTTTTAGGCTTCTCAGTTGGGTTTCAGGCCATATACAAAATAGTTATTTGATTTGATTTCTTTCCCATGAAAAGACGCACATGACTAGAGGAGAGTGACCGCCGAGGTGAAGAGCCCATGAACTTCTATGTGTTTATTTATTGCTTAAATAACAAAATATTAACAAGAACATGAAAGGCCACAAACTTTCCAACTCTCTCTGTTACTCAAGGAATCTAACTAAATATTGACAAGGATTTGAAACAATGATCCAGAAATAAATTATACACCTCTAATGAATCTCTATCAAAGATTATAAGAAATTACTTACAGAATTTTTCCTCCTCTACTTTCATGGATAACGCATTCTGTTGATACATATCAATCTAGTGAATGCTCCAATATTGAATCAGATGGGAACTTGTAAGTCGAATCCAGGGGTGTCGTATTATTTCGGCCAACTGCTACTTTGTTATCATGGTTAAGGAAAAAAAAACAAAAAGAAAAGGAAACAAAAATCTGTACAAAGATCCACAGCCAAAACTCCACACACCCCTTTACCAGCAGGATCTGTGCAGGTAAACCAGCTACCATGAATAAAAAAAAGAGGGGGTATAAGACCTGGAAAGTCGCTAACCAAAACTGCCAGATTGATGAAAGGTTAATGCGGCAGAGGCAAACAAAAAAAAATAACCTTTCTCCCCTCTAAATGTCACAGCACTCCTGTTAGAAACGCACTGGAGAGGCTAATGACAAAAAGTCACTGCCACTGATAAAAGAAACACCAGACTGTTCCAGCAAAAACAATGTGAAGTCTATAACTGAATTCTTTGGATTCAGAGGATGCAGACTGCAAGCTGAAGGGGCTGGCAAATTCGTATCATCTCATATGTGGTTTTTTTTTAAGTCCTCAGAAGAAGCTTTTATCGCCTCAGCATTCATTAGAGCAACCACAGCCTTGTGAATTGCAAGATCTGCCCTGTAAAGCAATCTTTGTGCCCTTTCTCTCTTGATATTAGCCATATTGAGTGCATGCTTAGCTGCACCAGAAGCAGCACGCAACCTGAATTCATCAAGATCTGAACCATTTAACTGTTCAAGGCCATGTCTCACATTAAAATCTATCTGGTGATGCTGCTGACTAGGCCAGTCAGAGAAACTTGCATTCCACCGATGAAATCCATTTCCCTGATCCATCATTCTCTGGTTATATAAAGCAGCCATCTGAGTACCATAGGGAGACACACAGGTCCCAAGTTTCTTTGACTTGGTCCTGCGAAGTTTCTGGAGATGATTTCTATCATACCTATCACCTGTCATTGAGAAATATCTAGGGGCAGAAGCATCTTGTGGTGAGAAGAACCTGGGTGATATCCGAGGCAATGGGGAATCATCAAAAGATTCATTGTTATGTATTGGATATATAGTCTTTTCATCTCCAGAAGCAAAGCCATTTATTCTTCTTCCTAGGAAAACAAATATAATATGATTAAGGTGAAAGTTGAGAAGCACATTAAGGAACGGAAATGGAGAAAATATCAATGGGTAAAAAAAGTTACCATAAGGATGAAAGCCATCATGATCTCCTGCAAAAGCATTGCTTTTTCCAGCAACTGAAAATTTCCTGTGTGACCTTTGTTTTGATCCCTTGTTAGGCACTTCCAAACCCCGAGGTTTCAAACAGAAAGCATACATGGGTGGCTTGTCTTCGAGTGCAACCTTCCCATGGCATCGACTGGGGAGGCTTGTGCTGCATCTTTCCATTGCTTGCTCCCACTCCCTCAATTGCTGCTGATACCTTTCCCAGAGTGGTGGCTACATAAAAAGCATAGTTGCACATCTTGTCATGCCAAAAAATATGTTTAACAGAAAACATATCAGCACATAAATGGTGCATACAAGAACACAGCATATTAAAAGATAAACCAAGTTTGACAAAGTTACATGCTGGACCATAAGATTAGAGAACTGCCTGGTCAAATTGAAGTAAAATGATACATTTTTTATTCCATTAATACAGATGTGAATAAAGGTCATGCAACAGTTGGTCATTGAATAATTCAACAGAAGACTAAACTCTCGGTCCATTAATACAGATGTGAATAGTGGAAACAATAGTTTCCTCTCTGTGCACGATACAGTTTATCTTTCCCTTTGAAACTCTCTCCGGGCACATTTATCCCAGCTGTTTTTTTTTCTAGACCCTATATCATAGGTATATATGCTGCTTCATCAATATTTAGCTCCTTTCCTAAGCTAATATGTAACTTGACTGGGATTATTGAATCAAGACAAATGAGCTGAGATTTTTTACTAGACCATAAATCATAGGTCCATATGCTGCTTCATCAATATTTAGCTCCTGATCTAAGCTAACATGTAACTTGGCTAGGATTATTTATCAAGAAACTTGTCCTTCATCTAATTCTTACTCATCTGTTTCAATGAGTACTTGAACAACCAAACTATAGCTCCAAAGGCTCCTTTACACCAAACTTGTCTTGTTTCCTCCCTTTTAAATTCATACAAGCATGACTTTTCTTCATATCTTGGATTTATAAAATATAATGCTTTATTGTTAACAACCTCAAGATCATGATTATTTCATCAGAACCAAATACTTAAACTTCTACCAAGAAAACAGGCAAATCTTCATATCCTTATGCTGAACCAAAAATTATGTCAACCATAGCTCAAACACAAAAAAAAATAACGGAAAATAAACAGCAATTTCAGAAGGTACCTGGAGATGACGGATCAGAGGCATTCTCTTCCTCTGCCTCTTATGCTGCCAATATTCATGGATGATTTTGATGGTTCCTGTGGGCCCAATTCCAGCCATAAGTTTCATTATTTCATCAGATGTAAACTGGTCCCGCTGTTGAGAATATGCAGCCTTCTCAAACATGTCCATCGCCTTCTCAAACATTTCTTCTGAAATCTGCCGTGAACTACTGTTGACTTCTGGAGAACTTCGATTTTTCAGCATCCACTTTTCATCATCACTATCCATATCATATAGCACCCTTGATGGATTCAAAGCCAACTCAACATCTGTTTCCAGCTGCCGAAAGTACTTAAAACCCCGGAAAAATGGTGCTCCTATTCCATTATCATCATTTTCCTCTATCAGGCAGACCCCAGGAATAGGAATGTTTTTAACTGATGCAGCTCGCATGTTCCGATTGTAGCATTCTTCATGCATCTCTTTAAAAAGAACCCACTGACTCCTATCAGGAAATTCCAATGTCCATTCTTTTCCTCCTTTCCACATCATAGCATGTGTAAACCGATTTGTTGACCCAGTTTGCAGAAACTGATGTGCTTTGTATGAATACTTTGTAGTTCCTGAAAGCTTAATACCAAGCCTCCACTCATTATGATCGAAAAGCTCTAGAACAACCTGCACCCCACATTCTCTCCATCCTTTGTCACCATTTGTAATCAACACATTTGCATCACAAGACAACAACTCTAAGTTTCTTTCAGAACCCCTGGAAATGTCTGAAGTCCTCTTCTCAGTGGCTGTCCTGATTCGTTTATGTGAAAACCCTTTCTGCTGTTGTCCTCTATCCCTCGAGCTGTAATCAAAACCTCCTAAAGGCAATGTATAAGAAACATGTGTCCGTGGCTTCTTAGGTCCATTACCAAAATTGTTTTGAAGAAAGTCAGTCCTTCCATCAGACCACCCAAAAGATGCAGAACTACTTCTATTTCGATGCCAGGTACTTCTGCGAGCAGTAGGGTTTGGGCTGGGAATAATGCCACCATTCATATTCCATGACAGATCAGAGGACCGTTGAACACTGTGTAATTCCTTATTAACATGCTGGTTCAAATTAACTGATGGAATTTCAACTGTAATACCCTTCAGAAGAGCACGAGAACCAGGATCAGTCCCATCAACTGTTTGTGACTCTGGTTTAGCACGAGATATGCATCCATCAAAGTCAGCACCCATCGACAAAGCTTTAAAATCATTACCAGGAGTACCATCTAAATATTCTTTGGAGCAGTCCTCTACACTAGAACAGCTGTCAGCCAGCAAACCACTGGATTTTTCTGGATGCTCTATTGAATCGTGATCCAGAAAGTTAATGTGCATCATACTATGTTCCATAAGCATCTTCAGATGCAAACCCAAAAAGAAAGTAGGAGCAGCAGTAAAAGAAAGCGCAAATGAAGGTAAATATCTGTGATTTTTATCAGAATTAGAAGAAGACAGATTAGCATTAACACAAGTAGATTCTCTGGAGAACCCCACGAGACCGATGCTCTGTCTAGACCTCCTATGCGAGACCTGTTTAACAGTAAATATCATAGCAGTTAAAAACAATCCTGAAAGGAAAAAAAACACCGTGCAGCCATTCAGAATTGCAGTGCAAAGGATTGCACAGCTGTCCCAAACAAGGGTAACTATGCTGCAGCAATTGGTCTCATCAGATTAATGATTACAATAATCAAAACAAAAATGAACATAAAATAATGTAACAGGACAAAAAAAAGCCACACGATGTGTACATTAAGAAATGGAAAAAAAGCAGGCACGTATGTAGAGAATAAGAGAAAACACGGAGGGAAAAACATCAGGAAAAGGAATTTATTTTCCAGGGAAAAATCTGGAAGCAAAAGTAAAAGCTGCAAGTCATCTTCAAAAGCATATTTAACTATATAAGGTTAAAGTACCTTATTTAAGGTGGCATCACTGCAGGCCCAAGGACTAAGGAGCTGATTCATTCCACATTGCAAGGCCTTCACATTATCATAAGTGCATTCAGACAGAGGTAATTGCCTAGAAAGCAAGCAATGCTTTTTGAGCTTATGGTCCAGGTATATCCACTTTGAATTCTCTACTTCAGAGAAGTTGTAGAATGCAAAGGCAAACTGCTTTCTGAAATCTTGAATGCAAGAGAATTTGAACCTGATTGAAGTTATTGGCAACTGGAAGTCAGCACATTTCCCCTGCTGCTCATTAGGTTGATAAAATATTGTCAAGACCAGGAAAACAAAAGCTACAGCCTCTTTCAAGCAACCTTCAAACAGGAGAAACCTCAATCCAACCCCATTATCGACAAAAAGCATCTCTAAATGAATCCTTGGCCATGTAGTCATAAGCATACCATACTGAAGCAGTGCCATAGCATGGATCAACCAAACAATTTCTGAGCCAAATGAGTAGTGACGGGGGACAGAAGGCAATAGGAAGCTTAACTTGAACCTGAACCATCTTGGTTCTATGGCAGAAATATTTAATCTCAACAACCCTGCTTTATTAGTTGACCATAAAGGATCAAAAGCATCCAACCTATCCAAATCCTCATCAGGATTCAATCTTCCATGAGAAGTATCGTGCTCTTCCAAAGCCCCAGAATTAACAGTATGACGCACCAGAGATCTAACAGATTCTGCTACACTAGCAGAAATATGAACACCCTTGGATTCATGACACAACACATTGCTTGTCTCGCGGAACCGCTTCCTGTAATAAACAATAGGGAGCTTACTACCTTTGGGGTAAACAGGCTTCTCCATCACAGGCAAACCACTCCTTCCATCAGTGGCGACACTCTCTGATGAAGCAGAATTACTACATAGCTTGCCTCTATCCCTGTTTAGGGAAGACAGTGGTGTCCTAGTAGAAGATAGATAAGAAGTTCTCTGTTTCTTCAAGGCACAAAGAGGAGAAGATTTGACTCTATGAGCAGATCGAGCCAACCACGAGATGATAGGCTCTGAGTCCATATAAGCCCCTTCATAGCTATCATCCTCTGTCATCAGGTCCCTCTTTTCTTTTCTAGACATCAGTTTTTCCTTTCCCCCATTGGAGTACTTGTTTCTTGTCACTGACCTTTTCCTTCTGGTCTTAGCTGGAACTTCACAAGGGAGCATCAAGAGTTTAAATCTTTCATTTTGGAGATTAATCCATTCCTCATCCCGGTCATCATATTTTACATGATGAAGCTTCCTATCTTTGTCATAGTCACCAACAAGACCATGATACCAACTCTGGTCCAAAGGCCAAAAGACCTTTATTCTCCGGTTGAGAACCCAATGTGCATCCAAGTCCCCGGAGAAAATTTCATAATAATGGCGTCGTTTCCTCGTGTCACCCTTCTCTTTGTTCTGTTTCCTGGGTCGTAATACTCTACCATCAGTATCAACAGATGAAGATTCAGATCCAGAGACATAGCTAGGCTCACGAGCAGCAAATTCTTGGAAACCATCTTTAGATGGTGAGGCTGAGGCTTTGCTGTTTGAAGAAAAACCCGTGCAGCTTGGATCAAATCGTGATGATAGCATCATTGCTGCATTCTCTTCAAGATTCTCCTCATCCTCATCGTGCAAAACATCACTGATCTTTATCGAAGCATCAACTGATGGGTCAGCCTCCTTGGTTCTTTTCTTGTTAGACACCATATCCTTTTTTTTCCTACTCCGCTTCCTCAGTGACTTTTTCAGAGATGAATCCTCATTTTTAACAACCAAAGGGCAATTGTCAGACTTCTTCAACGATGAATCTCTTTTTGTAGCAACTGAATGACCATCATGCCCGTCTTCTTCCTTCAAATGCCTACTTGCATCCAATTCACCATTTCTATTTTCTTTCAAATCATCAGAACCTTTCTTCTGTTTAGCCTTTGAATGCTCAACCTGCTTAGCTTTACCTTCACCAGTTAACTTGCTTGCCTGATCCACATCGCCCACTACACTAACCAAAATCACCACTGCCTTCGACTCCTGACTGCCATTCTCAACCCCTTTACCCTCATCTTCACCAGTTAACTTATCAGCCTGGTCAGCATTGCCCACTTCCCTGCCAAACCCTCTTGCCAGCTTGCCCCCTTCACTACCATTGTCCACCTTCCTTCGCCCCACAAAACCCCGTTTTCGCCTAGGAATTTTAACAGCCCCGTCTTCCAAGGGTAACGAAGCACCACTAAACCCATTACTATCAGCCAGTCTCTGAATCAACCCAGTCCTCGGGTCCTTCAAACCTGAACTCAAACTCCCATTATACACCTCCTTTAAACTCTTACTATAGCTACTGTTAACATTCTTAAAACTACTAATGCAAACCTCCTTTCTACTCTTCTTGTTTTTATGTCCCTTCTCATCATCACGTATACCACCACCCTTCCGCTTCAAATTATTACTATTTTGATACCATTTTGAATTTTTAGTTTCATAGAGACTCTTGAGATCCAAGGATCTCGACTTCTTAGGAATTCCCACTCCATGAGACTTTCCTACTCTATTTTCCATCAATCCAAACACCAAAAACCAAAATCCCTAATTTTCAAATCCCAATCATGCATTTTCAGATCTGTAAAAAAAACAAAAACCACACCAAATGACCAAAATTACCCTCTAAATTACCAAAATTCAAGCATTAACACACCAAACAAAACAATCAAGGCCTTATTATCACCAACTAACCCAGAATTGACCAAATAACATCCAAAGGGACAAAATAAAAAACGTACCTGGATTGAAATACTGCGAGGATTCGATTTCTCGAGAGAAATATGAAGATCACGTGCATGGAACATGGATCAGTATGTGAATCTATGAATTGCGAATTAAAACCCTAACCGAATTGTTGAATTTAGTCACTAATTTTTCGATAATTTGAGGGATTTGTTTTTTGGTTAACGTGGGAAACAGAGAGGAGCTAGGGTTTCTTTTGGTTTCACGAGAAGAGGGGTTTTGATTCGAAAATAAAAAGAAAATAAAATTAAAATAGTGACAAGAATAGAAAATATTTCCAGTCCTTTCGATTATGCTACGTGGAATAATTCAAAACGTCAGATACTAAACCCTCAATTATTTACCATCCGTACTATTGATAAATAAAATCGGCGGTGAAGATGAGCTGTTTGACACGTGGAGAGGTAGGATTTTAAATTGGTGAGAGAGGAGCGGTAGTTAAGCGGCTCGGTTTTTGCTAGATTTGTATATTTTCGCAAGATAAAACTACTAGCTTTAATTTACTATTCCTTTTATTTGTTTGTTAACTATTCTTCGTGTCTTTTATATAAGCTTATTTATTTATTTTTGTATTTTAAAAATATTTTAAAAAAATAAAATTTTTAATTTTTTTAAAAAATATATTTTCAATGTATTAATATCAAAAATAAAAAATTATTATTAAATCAAACACACTTTAAAAAAATAGTCCTTAACACAATATAAAATCAAAATATCGAGAACGCCTTCAGGATTTTTTTATTTATGAGGCGCCATTAAGGAAACTAGAGAGCTAACGCTTAATTGGAGTGAAGCGTGGATTTGATGGAGGAAGAGCCTGAAGCCTTGATTGGATAAAAGAGGAAGAGGCTGGAAGAGCCAGATACGTGGATTATGTATTCGGGGGAAATAAGTGGAATACTTTTAGAAATAAAGGTTGCTAGTTCTGTTGCAGTTCAAGTTTTGTTTTTTCAATTAAAATGTTATGTTTTGGTTCAGAGTATTTCATCATATATATATATATATATATATATATATATATATATATATATATATATATATATATATATATATTAAAAAAATATAAAAAAAAAATATATATTATATTAATAAAAAAAGATATATAAA
>Ga0325411_1003032_pt1 | contig 18932 bp, 20 predicted proteins | sample PopdelMetagenome_13_FD_206181 | JGI IMG/M metagenome (GOLD analysis project Ga0325411, IMG submission 206181) | Populus deltoides microbial communities from Bellville, Georgia, United States - Xylem-PdIQD-R4 | ecosystem: Host-associated > Plants > Phyllosphere > Stem > Wood/Secondary xylem...
TTCATTTTTTGAGGATATGGAATTGTGAGAAGCTGCCATCCATCCATTCTAAGCGTAAAACTCTGCACAGCTCTAGTGGGAATTAAAAACATGAACTGTCCTGAGTTGATCTCAATTCTCAGTGATTTCTGAGAATTTAAAATTTTAAGAGTTCAACCAAGAGGACTACAATGTTGCGCATCTCTAGAGGGATTTTCAATAATAAATTGCAAGGGGCTTATCCAATTTAATGACGATGATTTACAGGAATTGTCCTTGCTTCGTTATCCATTGTATCCTGTGATAACCTCGTCAGTAGGGGCGGAACTAGAAAGTTTTAGTGAGAGAGAGCAAATATTTTATTTTTGAAATAGTTGAATGCATAATTTTTATGAAAAAAAATTGAAAATCTAAGGACTAAAAGTAAAATATTTTAAAACTTTGGGGCTGCTATGCTCCCACCAACCAAAGCATGTCGTAGGTCCGCCCCTGCAGGGTTTCCGACAATTGCATTCTTTTGTTTAATTAAGACTCATTTTGTTCATATAAAAACACTAACCTACCAATTTCTTCCTAACCTTAAGGATAGTTGGTCAGGAAGAAAATACTTCACGGTTAAAGGAAAAATTGATCTTAATAAAAAGAAAATGTTTTTATTTTATTTTATTTTATTTGGAAAATACTTTCTAAATCTTTCAAAAAAAAAAAATAGAGTTTTCTTTTTTCATTGGAATTTGTTTTTTAATTTTATCCACCTTGAATTTTTTTATTACTTGTCATATTTGTTTTAATTTTTTTATTTGTGATTTATAAAATTAATTTTTTTTTAATTTCATCTTTCTTTAACCATTTTATCTGTTAAATTTTGTTTTTATTTTTTTAATATAGTTAAAAAAAACATTAATAAGTTTATAAACTTATTGAGAGACTTGTGTGCAGGATGCTAAAAAGAGCTGGAGGCTTTTCCTACACAAGTTATAAATTCAATCCAACACTTGAGTAGATCCCTTAAACTCCTAAGGATATATGAATGAGATAAATTGAAGATTGTATCGCATCAACTTCAAGACCTCACTGCCCTCGAGAAATTGTTTATAAATGATTTCAATGGAGAGGAATTTGAGGAAGCTTTGCCAACCTTTCTTTTCTTCAATATCTTAGGACAGAGCTTTGGAAGAATCTCAAGTATCTGCCAGGTTCAACATGCAGTCATGCAACACCTCTCAAAATTAAACAAATTTTGGTATTTGGGGATATCGCTCTTCTTTCAGAAAATTGTAGCTATGGCAATGGCTCTGTCATAAAATATAAGATCTTGTTCTCTGGGTGGAGAAGCTATTCTTGTTTTGAAAACGTGGTCAAAACTGTCCAGCTCACTGGATTCCTTGCCCAGCAAAAGCTCACGGAATAAAATTAAATATAAGCCATTAATATTCTTTAGGTTTTTTTTTTTCGAATACGTGATCGTATCTGCCCAGCTCACCACATTCCTTGCTTTACAAGAGTGTATGGGATAGCCCAAATCTTGGGTTTTTCCAGCATATATTCATCTTTTTACGCAGAAGACTCTAGGGTTTCATTAGGGTAGTAAAAAAGGTACGCAGTAGTTCTTGCAATGCTCAACACGCAGTCTGTTCTTTTAATACCTATGTTACTTCATCAATGAGAAATTTGTATGAGATATCCCCATGTTTTTACGTAGATTATAAGAGGGTTTGAGCTATTTTTGGTAATTTCAAGGATGGTAAAGCATTTCAGGACATTACTCAATTGTTTCTTCCTTCTTTATCTCACGATCTTTCTTTAAAAACACAAGTAGTTGGCCTTTCTATCTTACATTAGTTCTTACAGTATCTGAAAGAAATGACTAGATATCATTCCTTCTCAGTCCCCTATCACTCTCCTGCTTTCTTGGTTTGTTTCATCCTCATCCATGCTTCCCCAGCCGCCGCTGATAAGCCAACCGAGCTAGTAGACAAGGTCTGCAACCAAACATCAAACTACACTTTCTGTGTCGAAGCTCTTTATTCCGACTCACGTACCCCAGATGCCGATAGCTACACGCTGGCCTTCATCTCCTTTGGATTAGCATACACCAATGCAAACAACATCAGAGACTACTACATAGCAGAGCTACTCAAGAATACTTCTAGTCAAGATTACCATTACCGTCTCGAAACATGCAGCCATGATTATCTCAGGGCAGTTTCTAAACTAGAAGAGGCCTACAATGACTTGAACTCGGAAACCTTTTTTGGGTTGGCTGAATTGGCCGGTATTGCTTCTGCAGCTTCTGATCATTGCCAGGATGCTTTCAAGGGAATCTCTTCACCACCTTTAGGGAGCAGGAATGGTGATTTAAAACGTCTTTGTGAAATCGGTGCCACCATTGCTAAGCTGTTTACTGGATCCTCGTGATCATGATTTTATACAACTATGTCTCCTCGAATTAAAACCACGTACATAAAGAAAGCTTTTAGTTCTTTTTTTGTTTCTATGATCACATCAATAATTTAGCATCTATGCATGATCCAAATGGGTATATGATATTTGAGTCGAAAATCAATGATCATTGTTAATGGGATTTTTTGGTGGCTACGTACATCCAATGATTAAAAGGAAGGCATAGATTCGAAAGACCATGGAGGAAGAAGATTGGGGGCAATGCAACTTGTTTTGGTCCTATTTTTTTTTTTATTATTATTTTAAAGTAACACGGGCCAAAAAAATCACCAATGAAAAAATAATTAAGAAAATAGCAAGCAACCCTATAATTATTTTAAAATGATTACTCGGTAGGTTCGTTAATAAAACAGATAAATATTAAAACTAAAAATATATTTCAATACCATCAATGTATTGTTCTACTGTATCCGAAAAGATTTTAGCATGTGGTACTTGAAAGGAAAAAAAAAAAAATAGCCAAGGGCATTCTTGAATTGGCTAATGCACGTCAAAGCTTTAATTTCTTGAATCTTGATACATCCTTGGTGCCATGCCGTGTGGTCCTATGTGCTGACAAATTTGGGTGATTTGGCCGCAAAATAGCCATTTCGGTAGGCTAAAAGGCATCCTTAATTTGCCACTTTCTGAATTTTGATCAATCCTTTTTCTTTTCTTTTCTTTTTTTTTTTTTGAGAAATTGATCGATCTTTGGTGCCAAACCATTTGGGTCATATATGCTGACAAATATGATTTATGAATTTTTTTTTTTTTTTGAGTTTGAGGTTTGAATTTAGGGCTCAAGGGAGATGGTAATTCCAATGAAAATTTTAAATTTACATAATCATTCTAATCCAAACATTTTTTTTAAAAATCTTTTTTACCTGACTCAGATGATTCCCTAATTTTTTTCTTACCTCAAATTGTAAAAAAATAAAAATGGAATTAACTAGTCAAAATTAGATTAAAAGAGTTTATGACTAACCAAAATTAAGACAGAGAAATTGCAAGCCCATTAGTTTTAAAAATATTTTTGACCAAATTCAAATGATCAAAATGACCCGAATTTCTATTATATTTTACCCAAAACCACTGAAAAGATTTTAGATAATTACTCAAATCACCCATTTCCTGACAATTTGTCACCCAAATCCCTAAAAGCTGGTACATGTAATTCGGGTATTTTTTTTTTTTAAAGGCCTCACCCTGGTTTCATGTTGTTATTGGGCTGATTTCTGCGCAATTGACGTTAGGCCCAGGAAAACTGCTGCAGGGCTCACTAGTAAAATCTAATCCCATTCCTATTGGGCTCATACTAAAATGTAACTCAATTCCTATTGGGCTCCCTAGAGAGGTGTAATCTTCATTCGTATTTGGCTCCCTGGTAAATTATCAAATGCAAATGTATCCATCTAACTGGTTCGTGATAATAATAATAATGACAATAATAAACCATTGATTTTGTGACAACTAACAAGAGCTGAAAACGCGCAGGACACAGATACAGAGAATAGAAAGCACTTCGGCAGATTTCAGAATAATTAATCAAGGTTTCAATGTTCTTCTTTACATTTTTTTTAAAAAAAGGTAGAAATTCTGGAACAAGAATTGGAAAGGCTGCTCGTCTTCCAGGCTACAAGTCAATAAGATCCCTCTATGCTAGCAGAGCATTTAACGTCAAACAAATCATGTTCGTTACCTTTGAAGCCTCCTTCCTCTGCCCAGAGCTCGCTCACTAAGTTGGGTTTAACCTATCATGATTTGGCAAAAGATTTCATTAATCAAGGAGCCTGGGAAGCAAATCATAAAGGTTGACGAGAGAGATCGACTCGTTCAGAAAATAACTCGCATGTGGTAGGTCAGGTGAAAAGTATACCTATGAAACATAAACTGAAAATTACAGAAACCATGAGGAAGAGTGCATATGGCCTCCCAATAATTCCAGCTGATGTTGAACTGCAGACAAACAGCATTGTGGGTTTTAATAGGTATCCATACAAAAAAAAATATAGCTTCTTTTATTGAACAAAAACCATTAACAACGAATGCTATAGGCATAGCACCGGTTTCTGAATTCACGTCTAATGGAACCAAAATGCCGGGAAGCACTTTATAAACTCAAGGAAAACACCACACGCCAACTGAACTATTTATATCCCTTGTACAGCGTAAACAACTCTCCATCCAATGACTTGCATGTACCAAGGGATATGAGAAAAAAGAAAGTTAAGAGTAGCCTGCAAATTCCTTCTTTTTTGTGCTCGATAATAAAAGCTACCAGATAATAAAAAATATTGTAAGATGGAATTCCATAATAATACTGAAACACAGATTAAAATTTCAAAACAATTATTGAACTAGACTTACCTTCGCACAATGTCCGGAGCCGACTTGGTCTTCAGACCAAAGTCAAAGGGGAAGAGTGGATCATAATGGGAATCCCCGACATTCATTGGTAGTTGGTCCACATTTTTGAACCATGTTCTTGGAAGTTTTCCAGTGAATCCATAGTCTCCAAAAAGGGCATCAGCGACGCCTTGCCCTTCCGTGCCAGGTAACCATGCTGCCACTAAGGCATCAATCGAGGAGAGGTATGGCTCAATCACAATAGGTCTGCCAGAAACGACAACAACAACACACTTGACTGTCTTGCAAACATTGCTGATGACACTGGGACCTGGATCTATCATTGTGAGGTCCATGCTGTCTCCTGCAGTCTCGGCATAAGGAGCCTCGCCCACAACAATGATGGCATAAGCAAAATTATTATCCTTAATGAACTTGCTATCAGGGTTCTCTTGGAACACAACTTCTGTGCTTGGATCAACAGTTGATTTTATGGCACCAAGGATGGTGGTTCCTAACATGAAAGGGGAAGTATAAAATTTATGTTTCTCATCACAAGGCATACAGAGGATATTGGATGAATTGGGATCAGAAATCACCACAAAAAATGATACTCTAAACCATTGTAGATATGCACTTTTCCTAAATTCTTAGAAGGATATCTTAGGACCTCAGATTAGATGTTTGACATGTGCCAAACCATCATTAAAGTTTTCGAACCTAAAGAAAAAAGAAATGATTCCAAAGAAGCGTGTCATCTATGTTATAAATAAGTGAAGAAATTTTCAATATGTCCAAGGAGGTGAGAATAAGACAGTTATACATATATTTTTAAGGGAGGGATTCATAATGCAGTCTGTAACAGCATATTAAACAAGGCATACCCCTAGTGTATCCGTTGCCGCTAAATCCTTGCCATTGAATAGTCCACCCACCACATTGATAGCCCAAATTATCAGCATGCGTACCAGCTACTAGAATCTTAGAAACCTTCCTGGGAAGTGGAAGTAATGGATCAGTTTCATTTTTTCCATTCTTCAGCAGCACAAGTGATTTCCTTACAGCTTCCCTAGCCAAGTCTCTATGTGCCTGGATAAGTAAAAGGATGTTCACCATTCATGGCACCATATTTTAAAACTACGCTCAGCATATCAACCAGGTAAACAGACAGGGGAGATATATTTGGGAGGAAAGTAAGATAATTTAATCAAAAAAGAAGATGCATGTCACCTGGTAATGCAAGAGAGAGCTTTCTTGAACATCTTACCTCATGCGAAGCATTGGGTGCCAAATTTCTAAATTAAAAGACCAATTCGAAAATACAGACTCTAGATACTGAGCAATGATTTGCTTTACTGACCTGGCTTCCAAGCTCATTAACAAGGCTGAGATCAGCTAAAGGGTTCTCAAAGAGACCCAAGGTGAACTTCACTAGCAAAATCCTCCCCACAGCATCATCAATGCGATCCACTGGGATGACATTGCTCCTGACCAGATAAGTAAGATCATCAATGAACTCTGTGTGGTTGAAAGGCAGCATGACCTGAAAAATAGAGAACCAGAAATCCAAGTTTCAGAATTATTCACTCTCAGCCATCTCTGCAGGGCAGAGAAGAGTTCACTTGAATTCAATCTCAAATGACATAGCCCATAACATGAGCTGCTAACCATGTCGATGCCAGCTTGGATCGCAGCTTGGACAGAGTATGAGTAATTTGCATGTGGTGGCGAAGTGATCCTGTCAATACCCTGCCAATCTGAGATAACAAAACCCTGAAAGTTGATCAAGACAGCAACAGCAGTTAGCCTGGGTACCAAATTTCACGTTGCATATGTATGGTTACATTACCAAATCTACATGGAGAATGAGATCAACTGCAACGGCTAACCATGGAAAAACCAGTGATATTAAGCTTATTGCCAAAAGGATCCCAAAGGTCACTTTCATGATCTGGAAAGAATCAAGCGCGATGCTCTCCATACCAGGGCATCATAGAAAGATCAATGAACAAACAGTGCTGGCAGCATGCTCTTGATCATGATATCCCTACTATTATTAAGGGAGTTAAAATGATGGCTAACCATCCTTGATCATAAAGGATTTTGGGCAGTAAGAAAAAAATTAACTCAAGAATGAGTGCAAAAGATGAAGAAATAAGATGGATTAAATAATGAAAAACATGCAAGAAAATGAAGCCGATGCATCAGCACAAAAAAAAAATACAATTAGAAATGGTTAATTTGGAATGAAGCCAAAACAACAATACTTAAGCATGAAAGTGCATTTATAATTGAGGCTAAAACAATGCCACTATTTTAAAAAAAAAAATCAAAGACTTGATGGCGAGGTGTTTGCTGGAGGAGACTTCCAGGCAAAGCCAACCTACACAAAGGGGTGGAATTATGTTTTTATTGAGCTGGGCCATGCACCAACCAGAATCGTCTCAAATGCCAAAAGTTGAGGTTTTGCCCATGGGACAGCGTAAAAATATTTGATAGGCATTGGAAGCTGAAGGTTCCAAGAATTGCTGTAAAACCTATGTCCAAATCCTTGTTTATTGCAAGAAAATACAATTTTGCCACAATTCGTAAGTGTGGATGCTGGCTGAGCATTGAAATTAAAATTGAAATGTAAACCTGACCTTAAATTTGAGGGTGTTCTTGAGGAAGCCAGTTATTAGCTCACGATTTGCGTGCATCTTTTCCCCATTCCAACTGGAATAGGAAACCATAACAGTTGAAACACCTTTGATGATTGAATCTGAATAGGCAGGCATGTGGATGCTCAGTAGCCCATGCTTGTCAATAACTGTATTGTTCTCATTGATGCCCTTGGTTGTTCCACCATCACCCACGAAGTGCTTTGCACAAGCTGCAACCTTTTTCCTACAAAAACAGGAAAGGAAAAGGGAAAAAGGAAGAAAAATCAGAAGGACAAAAAAAAAAAGACAAATCAAATGCATGTTTAGAACAGTTGAGCATAAAATGCAGGTTGCTATAAGTAGATCAACAGTAGAGAAGGGGTAGAAAAAAGAGGGGATAGGCTTCTTTTTTAGGTGCTCTGGTTCATTCTTGTAGAATAACACCAGTTAAACACTACAAGTGCTGAGAACTGATTTATGTGGCTGCTGTTACTAAATACTAAGAGACAGGACATGAATATGCTAATTCTTTTGGTTATCAGACGTATAAAAGAAGCAAAACTAGTGACTTGAAGGATGTTGATAAGCCCTATTTATGAAGGATGTTTAGACTTCTGAAGGTCCGTACTTCCCACCAACATATGGAACTCCTTTCCGAGAATTAACAGGAATGTCGCCTTGTAAACCAGGTATGATCTCAGTCATAGCCTGCACAACTTTGTGATCCTCGCTGTAGCTTTCATAACACCGACCCCACCTTGGATCTTTGCAAACCTTCGGAGCAGATGTAATGAAAAATACAAAATTAATAAGAAAAGTGCATGAAAGGCGCTGCTTGATTCACATATTTAATATCTACAAAAAGATTTAAGAACTGATAGTGAAGTAAGTTATTTACTGCGATACATGGAGCAAAGACATAAGGAATTCCTGTCGCTCTAACTTCAAGAGCGGTTGCACTTCCAATCCTCTTCACCAGGTCAGGATCCCTATATGTAAGAAGTCCAATAAAATATAAAGTCAACACAGATTAATGGGCCGGCATGAAATTCTAAAATAAATGTGCGGGTGCTTTCCCGGTAAAAAAAAGATTAAAATTGATTGATCCAAAGATCAGAAGACTTCAGGATTATTAAGTTAAACCAGACTAATGGAAACCAATGTGTGAGACCACCAACAAGTTTTACTGTAGATTACTTCGCTCTTCTGCAAGAATGGAAATGATATGTCGACCTATGCATGTTGAATTTAACATGTATACTTTCATTAGCACTGATTACAAAGCAAAGAGACAGAAAGTGGAAGACTTCTTTTACATAAAGCATACACTAAATATATTATCTGAACTAAAGCCTACAGGCAGTTTGTGAAATAGATGACTCTGTAGCACAAAGTTCTTGTTGTGAGAGAATCCGAACTTAAAATTTATACTTGCCTGGTAGCTCCAAGCCCAATATTGTGAGGAAAGATTGTGGCATTAAAGACATTATTATGCCCATGAACAGCATCAATGCCATAAATCATTGGAATCCCCAATCGGCTAGACAACGACCCATGCTGAAACCCATTTATCATATTAACCCAATCCTCAGCACTGGCATTAGGAAGTGGTGCGCTCCCACCTCCACTCAAAACACTACCTGCACACAATCATTCCCGTTCAATACCATCATAAACTCATTATCCCATCAAACAGGAACAACAAAGCAGCACAATTTACAAAACCAGCAATGCTAGCGCAACACTTGTTCACAACATATCCAGGCACAAGCTCTACAATTTGTGAGTATCATAGCTCTCAAAGAAACTGTCATTAGCACCACACCGACAAAATTTAACGCAAAGTAAACAATATTGGGGAGTTTTAGATATTACCAATGCAGTAAGTCTGCATAATATCCGGAGAGGCTGTCAACCTATCAATTTGAACCATTTGACCAATTTTTTCTTCAAGCGTCATTCTACTCATCAAGTCCTTAATCCGAACTGCTACTGGTTGCTTCGGATCTTTGTATTTCACATCCTCTCCTACTGCCATTGCTATCAGCACCATTAACCACAGCATTATCCCCGTCATCTTCATCAAAATCCTAGCCATAGCCTCCATTTTCCTATACCACAAAAAAAAAAGGAAACGAAACGAAATAAAATTCAGCTAAGTTTCTACGATCCTTTCTCATTATTACAAAACAACAAAAGAAATTAGTGCTTATTTATGATCTGTTTGGTTGCTTAGAAAATGGAAAGGAAACAGTACGAAAATCGAACCAATAACCTTCTACATTCAGGATTTATTTTTATTTTTTTAATAAGTAGCGTGTAAGATATGCAGAGCACAAACATTCAACAATTTTCCTTATTCTTTCTTTGCTGCACTTTCTCAGCAACCAAACAAGCAAAGCAAAAGAGCAAACTTAAACCTTAGCTTCTATGCTCCTAATTATTCGAAGAGTAAAAATAAACAGAATCTCGTTTTGCTTTTCGTTTGGATGCTGAGAAAATGGAAAGGAAACCGAGAGAAAATCAAACAGTTGAACCTCTCAGCAGCATTTCCAATGCAACAACTTCCAGCATTTGAAAAAAAAACTAGCGTAGGAAATAAAATAAGCAGAACGCAAACGTTTTACTGTTTTTGTTTTCTTGCTGCATTGATTTTCTCAGCAAACAAACACGGAAGCAAGAAAAAATGAAATAAGCGCATTGTGTGTGTGTGTGTGTGTGTGTGTGTGTATGAGAGAGAGAGAGAGAGAGAGAGAGAGATTACTTGAGACGAGAGTCTGTTTAGTGTTAGCGAGAGACAGAGAGAGAGAGAGAGAGACAACCAGAGAGAGAGGGGAGTGGAGTGTGGAATGTGTACTACTGGGTTTTGCTGTCGATATAACTGTGCTGGCGGTTTCTTCTTATTGATTCTTTGAGTAAAGTTCGACTTGGCCTTGAATCTTTCAACTTATTTCATTTTGGGCCTTAGTATTTAACAATTGCTATTATCAATCCTTGATTTTTGGATGGGGATACGGTGGATTTGATTGGAATTTTTGGACGGAGAAATGTGTTTGTTCGGTTTCAAGGATTCCGACGAATTTTTAAATATTACTACGATAGACTAATTAGTGATGTTTGTTTTTATATTTTAAAAAATTTAAAATTTAAAATTTTTTTATTTGTAATTAATATTTTTTTAGTATTTTTAAATTATTTTGATTGCTAATATTAAAAATAATTTTTAAAAAATAAAAAAAATATTATTTTGATATTTTTTTAAGCATAAGGCACTTTAAAAAGCAATCATTATAACACTTTCAAACACGCACAAATCGAGTTTTTTTAATATTAAAAGAGATATTTTTAAGAAATTTTATGGAGAGATATTTATAAGGTTTTATTTATTTTTTTCATTTATATCCTTTAATTATATGTAATAATAGACTTAGAGGATACATATCTTGCATTAAAATTATCTTTTATTTCTTGTATTTTTTTTCTCATAACCACACTTTCAACGAAACATGCAAGCTTCTCACTATATTTTTTTTTTCAAATGCTCCTTTTTTATATTTCAACTTGAAAAAAATTTAGTGTTAATTTTTACCAATTAAATGCATAAATGCTGTCTAAAAAATCTAAATGACACATAATATCTATCATTTATATGATAAATGATTGTTAAAATTCTAATCAAATTTCCAGATAAAAAATAATCTTGACCGTAACAAAATAAAAGAATTTCGAATAATTTTATCTTTGATATAATTATTTTATGAGATGCTTCTAGGAAAAATATTATCAATAATGAACAGTTTAGTAGTAGGAAAGAAAAAAAACTAGTATTGGATGGAAGGTTGATATTGCATAAGTTGTGGTGCAATTGAAACTTGTGGCTGAGGGGAGTCCTCATCGAAACATGTATTATAGTTGGAGGATCGAAATGTAGTTTACCCAAAAGTGATAGTGGAGGTGGGCTGGATTTTTTTCTCGGCAGACGTGACAGGGATGTGGCAATCCGGTGCGCGCGTGTGCTCTGAACGTTATTAAGAAGCCAGATCGTGTGACAGTTATTCGGGGACCACGTTGCTATCTCAAACCCGACCGTTTGATTGTTTGACTTGTGATTGGTGCTGGAAGCTGGATCGTGTGATTGATAAACAACGATGCAGTTTTGAGGTAATAAATAATCTTAGAAATATCTTTTGTGAATCATGGACAAAAACTAAAGATTTCTGAGTGTTAAAACTAGAATAAAAAATATATTAAATATAATGTTTAACCCCTACTTAAAAAAAAATTAGTGATTATGTGCAATGAGAGTGGTGATTAATCCCAAATCCAAATTATCTTGGATTTAAGATATATAATTAATCTGAACGCACCTTTAGTCAAAAAGTAATTGGATAGATTGGGTTGAGGTCTAAATTCAATTTATTTTTTTTAGACTGGATCCAGTCTAGTTGTACCAACCTAATCCCTGGTTCAAGCTAATGATCCGACTGGTTTAGGCAGCAGCACGCATGACGCGTGCAGCACAGCAAAGAGTTAATTATAATCCACAGCGACAATATTAGTGAATTATAATCCAAAAAGTAATTTGGATAGGTTGGGCTGAGGCTTAGATTCAATTTTTTTTAGACTGGATCTAGTCTAGCTGTACCAGTCCAATCTCTGACCCAAACTAGTGGCCCGGCTGGCTTAGGCAGCAGCACGCATGACGCGTGCAGCACAGCAAAGAGTTAATTATAAACCACAGCGACAATATTAGTGAATTATAATGCAAAGCGAGAAGAGAATGACTTACCTGGTGCAGAGAGAGGAGTCGAAGATGGTGGCTTGCTTTGGTCCCTCTCCCCTGTGTTTGCTTGTTATATTTGTGTTCTCTGTTTTATTCTTGCGTTCGCTTCCTGTCTGTCCCTTTTCGTCTTCGTCCTCCTGTTCTGTGCTTCCACCTTTGTCGTTCGTTCGTCCTTAGTTCTCTGTTTTTTTTTTTTTTTCCCGTGCTGTGTTGTTCTCCCCCCCTTTTCTCTCTGCCCAAATATTCTTGAACGCTCCACGTAATACAAGATTAAGGAAGTTTGCGTTTGATTGAAAGCAGCTTTGCTGCAACACCACTCCTGTTCATCCTTTCTTGTGTAAATTCAGCAGAACAAGCGGCTCCAATCTCCATTACTGAAATTAAACACCCCTGAACCTTGTGGCTACTGTCTGTTCTTGTCTCTGAATTTTTTTCATTTCCTGAAGTAGAATTGGATCCACAACATCAACCACTTGCTCAGGCAAAGCAGCGTTAGCAAATTCGTGGAGGTCTAAACCCTCTTTGAACATATCATCAGAAGGCCTCTTCCCTGTGAACAACTCTAGCAAAAGTATGCCATGACTGTAGACATCACCGCGGGCCAAAACCTCACTTCCCATTCCATGTTCTGCAATGACCCTTGAAAGTTGTTATCACTTGTAGCCACTCACTAGCTGCAAACTGGTCACATTTACCAACGTGGAGAGAAAGTTCAAATCATCTGCCCCAGTTCCCAGATGGTCGATGGAAATGCCGAGACATTGCAGCTGATGCAACTTCTCCAAACCAGGGACATTTTATGTAAATGTGTGTTTGGCATTTTCGATAGCTTGTGTAGAAAAGGTATTTTCAGTTTTGATTAGTTTGATAAAATATATATTAGGTTAAAACTATAATTAAAGTTGATGTTGAAAAAAATAATAATTTAAAAGTGTTTAGTTAAAACTGTTTTTAAAAATAATTTTAATAATAAAATTACTTAAAAAGATATATAATATTTTTATAGTTTTTGAATTAAAATATTATAAATTAGATTATTAATAATTTATAATTAAGAATGAGATTATTTTGATTTAATGATTTTTAATAGTTATTTTACTATTATTTTATTGTCAACAAGCTTCTCTCATAATCTAAAATTGAGTTCATACCTCAATCAAAGCAATCTAAAATTTCTTCGCAATAACTGAGACCTCAGTTGTTGGTAGAGCCCACCATATAAAACAAAATTAAAATGCATATCCAAACATATTTAAATTATGATTAGAATAGTGAAGGATAGTTCAACTGGTAGACTTTGAGTTTCATTTTTAATAATTATAAGTTCGAATCTCTCTTAGAGCCACTGGAGATTTACATAATTATTGACTTTAAAGTATATAAGATTAGTTAAGGTACACGCAAACTAGTCTAAACACCTATATTAATAAAACAAATTATAATTGGAAAGAAAAGTTGACGCAACCTCAAGAGTTAATTAAAAGACAATTTTGAATCATTCTTTAAGTGAATTTTAGACAGCTATGAAAATTAATCCATAGATATTAACCCAAACCAATATGAATGAAATGATTTTTTTTAATAGTTAACTTACTCCATAAGTGATCAATGATATATAAATATTATCAAACCCAACCCGACCAAAATCATTTAATATATACACACATACACATACATATTTCAAGTATATATATATATTTTTATTTTTTTAATATTAAATAATAATTAGACAATAAATAATCATATGAATACTCGAAACTCGATATATAAGATATCAATATGTAAAAATTTTATTAGATGGATAATGGATAAAGTATAAATATAAAAAAATTCAACCCTTAAGTATCATTGCCATCCCTAATTTTAGACATGGATTAATAAAAAAATATTTTGAATTAGAAACAAAAATTATGGTATGAAAAGGGGATCACCTATCATTTGAATCAATAGTCGGAGAGTCAAAGAAATTAAGAAATGGTCCCAAGCATTCAAAATGATACACAAATCCGTAATGTAACTGGACTCTTTAAGAGATATTGTTGCACATTCGAACTTATAGACCATATAAAACATTGGTATCGTTAAATAAAACTTATTTAGCTAGAAATTAAATGCTTCCACAATTTTAATGGTTAAAAAAAAAGTTGGGTTATTCTAATTAATCCATAATCCAGTATTGATCATTATGGAGAGTCATGATCTGACCGTACAAGTGTTAATCAAATTTCTTCTTTTTTAAAAAAAATAATAATGTCTTCAGAGACAGATGCCAATGGGATCAACTGCTATGATTTATTTTGCAAGGAATGCTGGTCTCACAAAAGCTTGCATGGAGAAGATTGAGGAAAGAATCTAGTTTGAAGGCTTAGTCTCAAGGCCAAAACCAAATGGGAAGAGTGGATCATAGTGCTTGTCACCAACATTCATTGGAAGCTGATCGACCCTCTTGAACCAAGTTCTAGCCAACTTGCCAGTGAATCCATAGTCGCCGAATAGAACATCAGCAACACCTTGGCCTTCACTTCCTGGAAGCCATGCTGCCACAAGAGCGTCAATCTTTGGAACATACGATTCAATCACTAGTGGTCTGCCGGAGACGATGACTACAACACATTTGACAGCCCCGCAGACGTTGTTTATTATCTTCGGACCAGGATTTGGGAGCGTCAGGTTCAGATTGTCGCCTGCTGTCTCTGCATATGGAGGCTCGCCCACAACAACAATGGCATGGGAGAAGCCCTGGGACTTCACGTATTTAGCGTTAGGTTTCTCTTTGAAGACTACTTTAGTGCTTGGATCAACGGCAGCTTGGATGCCTTTAAGGATGGTGGTGCCTGCTCAAGGGTTACAAATTTTATCATGCATCTGCCTTTTGTTTTCACAATATTTCAACATGTTGGCTATACAGGAAGTGAGTTGAGATTATTATATACCAGCAGTCAGGTTATTTCCCTCTTGCCCCTGCCATTTTATTGTCCAGCCACCACATTGATTGCCGAGATTGTCAGCATGAGTTCCAGCAACAAGGATCTTGCTTGCTTTCTTAGGAAGAGGCACCACAGGGCTTTTAGCAGATTTTCCGTTTTTCAACAGCACAAGGGATTTCCTCACAGCTTCCCTGGCTAGTTCTCTATGTTCCTGAAGAAAGAAAGCAAATATCATTAACCCAATCTGGTCATTCAGAATCATTTTCAGGGGAGTGGTCAGTGAAGAACACTGGCCTCATCCGCCTGGCTGAATTCACACTCACCTCGCTTCCAAGCTTGTCAACGAAACTGTAATCGGCAAGTGGATTTTCAAAGAGACCCATTGCGAACTTGACCCTCAAGATTCTCCTAACTGCATCATCTATGCGTTGAATGCGAATGGCCTTCTTGTTAACCAAATCGGTCAAACCATTAATAAACTCTGTGTAGTTGTAAGGAACCATAACCTGAATCATACAAAACCTATGTCAGATATCTGCTCCTTGGTGAAATTAACATCAATATCCAAGCATTTAATCTCTGAGAACAATGGTTAGTAACACACCATGTCAACGCCAGCGTTGACGGACTTTAGAATAGAGTAACTGTAGTTCTTATGAGGTGGATAGGTAATCCTGTCGATTCCTTCCCAGTCTGAGATGACAAAACCCTGAAATTTACACGCAACAATACATGATACAATGTTTCATGTGCATCAATTCAGTTACTTGATCTGCCAGAATCCGTGTCTTACCCTGAACTTGAGTTTCCTCTTGAGAAAACCGGTAACCAATCCACGGTTAGCATGCATCTTTAAGCCGTTGATACTCGAATAGGATACCATGACTGTTGCAACACCCTTATCAAGTGAATTCAAATAGGCAGGCATGTGGATGTTGTAGAGTTCGTTATGGGTAACTATGGTATTGTTTTCATTAATGCCCTTGACAGTGCCACCATCCCCAACAAAGTGCTTGGCACAAGCTGCAACCTTGTCTCTACATGGTGTCAGAAAAGGGCAAAATACAGACGTCATTAGGAGATAGAGCTGAAGAATCTGTGCATGCTAGATCAAGAAAATGACGCATTAGGCCTGACAAATCAATTCTTACTTTCCATAAACAAAAGGGGTGCCTCTTTGAAAATTGGCAGGGACGTCTCCTTGTAAACCAGGGATGACCTCAGTCATCATTTGGACAATCTTGTGGTCTTCACTATAGCTTTCATAACACCTGCCCCATCTTGGATCTCTGCAGACCTGCATAATGCAATGATAGATATGTGGCATGATAAGATCAAGGGAAAATTTGAGTCGTAGCAATTCTGGGATCGAGATTAATCGCTTAGTTTACCGCAATGCATGGAGCAAAAGCATATGGAATTCCAGTTGCTCGAACTTCAAGCGCGGTTGCAGCACCAATCTTCTTCACAAGGGCAGGATCCCTGAAACATCATGGTATATAAAAATGAAGTACGCATCCAATAATTAAGGTATCAACTCAGGTTCAAATCCAAGGCGAAACAATGAGAAAACTAAATAAACTTCTCATGAATACACCAGAAGATATATACAAAAAGAAAAAAGAAAAAAACACAAAACACGCTATCTAACATGGTATCAAAGCTGCCTCCGATCCTGTGACAAATCGTATGTGAACTTGCCTGGTAACTCCAAGGCCAACATTATGAGGGAAAATGGTTGCTTTGTAAACATTGTTGTGGCCATGGACTGCATCAATTCCATAGATCATTGGGATGCCAAGACGGGTTGATAGGGACCCTTTTTGGAACGTATTCACCATATCAACCCATTGTTTTGGAGAAGCCCTATCAGCTGGCACGCTCCCTCCTCCACTCAACAAGCTCCCTATAATTAATCACACCAGTTTTTTAGTTCTTCACTTTAGGCCTCAAGAGTCTTTTAAATGCAGAGAAACATGAGCAATGTGCATGCATTTTTAGGATTTCTGCAGTCATACCGATGTAGTATTTTCTCAAGATTTCAGCAGTCATGTTAGTTCTTTCAAGCTGGACCATTTGTCCAATCTTCTCTTCAAGTGTCATTCTTTTTAGCAAATCCTTAACCCTTTTATCAACTGGCTTCGTTGGATCTTTGTATAGAACATGTTCTTCAGCTCCCATTGTAGATGACCAGCAACATATAAATAATAGCCCCACTAGGGCGATCCATGCCTTGACCATACTAGCTTTTTAACTGTAATTCCAAGTTCCACCACTGTACCTGTGAGTTAGATGAACCACAGTCAAATAATCAATTCAATTCTAAAATTTAAGCGAGATTCGGAGAGCATGTTCACAAGGATTTCATTTTTTCATGCCTTTCTCAAAAAGGCAAAGTCAATCATTTTTCTTGATCCGATGGAATCTTTTTGGACCATAAAATCAGTCAAAGCTATCTTATTTTTCTCAAACGTTGTCCAAAGATTTTGACCAAATTTTGTAACATCCTTAGAAAGACAAAACAAACATTATAGACCAGGCGAAAAAAACAGGAAAAAACTTACAAGGCGCATGCAAAGGGAAATAAAAAGTAGTTGAATAGGTTATGAGGATTTTGGTTTGAAAGAAGAGAAAGGATGCATATATAAGGCAATTTATTTACTAGATTTAGACAAGCATTTATCCTAAATATGATAGGAACTTATGACCGGAAACATAGTCATTTAGTCGCTGACAACCTGAGATTGTTTACTATTGTAAGGAGGGTTGGTAACTGAAGGTTTTTTTAGCAAGAAATCAGGAAATCCATGTATTTTTAATGATAAAAATCCAAAGTTTTGTGGATGTGATTCCTTTTTAATTTGAAAGTTTACCGATAAAAGTTGACTTTTTTTAAAAAAAATAGCAAACTAACAGAGTTTTTTTTATTAAAAAAATAGTAAAATAGCACATATTAAAAATAAATTAATGAAATAAAATAGTTTCTACATGTCATAATTGAAAAATATAAAATATAAATATAGTATTTCAAATAAATTATGAAATGGTTTTTAAATCAACAATGAGCAGAGAGAGGAGAGAAAAGAGATAATTAAATGGGAGTGAGAATTGCAAAAACAATTTAACATGAAAGGGATAGTAAATTGGGGAAGGACAGATATATATATATATATCTGTGCGTGTGTGTGTGTGTGTGTTAACTATCATCCAATTATCAATTGGATCCTCAAGCAAAAATAATTCCCAATCAAGTCCATCATCTATTGGACACTACCCAATTCACCATCATATTAAAAATGTGATGATTTTCTGAAAAAATAAACATTTTCCTTGGTTATTTTTATCTTCTTTTTAGGAATTTAATTTTTTTTTCCTATTTTTCTTTTTATATTCTAAATTATTATGCTTTTCTAGTTTTTTCTATTTGAAGGGAATGGTTTTTTATTTTATTTTTTCTATTTAGTAATACGAGGATATTTTAGTATTTTCTATATAAAAGACCATAAAAATGGAACATTTTAGATGTTTTTCCATAGTTATTGTATTCTAGATTATGATTTCTAACAAGTCGAATTATCCTTTGTTCTTGGCTGCGTTAAAATTTCTTCATTTGAAATCATAAAAAGGACAATACCGTTTCTATCATAAATTTAAGATGAGGGGTTAATTGGGTAATGGAAATCCATGTGAGAATTTATTATTTTGGGGATCCGTTTGAGAATCATGTTATAGTTGGGGGACAAATATGTTCCTTTCCCCTTAAATTTAATTTATAAGAAACCATATATTTGGAAATTTTGTTTCTCAAAGGAC
>Ga0325411_1003033_pt1 | contig 18932 bp, 12 predicted proteins | sample PopdelMetagenome_13_FD_206181 | JGI IMG/M metagenome (GOLD analysis project Ga0325411, IMG submission 206181) | Populus deltoides microbial communities from Bellville, Georgia, United States - Xylem-PdIQD-R4 | ecosystem: Host-associated > Plants > Phyllosphere > Stem > Wood/Secondary xylem...
GCGACTATGGAAACAAGATCTGAAAGCAAAAGGCAGTGCGAAAAAACAAAATCAGCAGAATAATTATCAAATTTGCACGTCAAGAGATGGAGGCATTCAGCAAAGTAATTAACACCAAAATTTGCGCATCATCGTCTTCTTTTTCTGTCTTGTCCATAAAATCATAAAAGACATTCAAATGCTCAGCTATTTTTTTTTTTTTTTTTACTTTAGTCTTAAAATTATATTCTCGAAATAGCTTTATCTAAAGTGAAGCTATTTTTTTTTCCCTCAAATAATTTTAGGGGTGTATTTTTTATATTGTCTTACATTATTTGATGCATTTAAAATAATAAATTCTCCTGAAGAGTAACTATAAGATTTGAAATAAAAAATAAAACAAATATTTTTAACCATAAATATTCTTTAAAATTATAATATTACCACTATTGTTTTAGTGCTTACGAGGGATAGTTTTTAATATTGTTAAAGACCTTGAAGTGAGAACTTCGACCAAAATGCACAAGCACGAGCTTGCCCTGTCAGCAAGCTTATTAAACTAATAATAAAATGCAAATATATATAGTTGTTATCAATTTGGATGTTGATTTTATTTTATCTTCTTGTATTTGTCTTTTTCTTTAACGTTAGTCCCAAAGAGTTAAAAGATATGAACATCACAACAAAATTAAGGGACTAACACTATCATCTCTGAAATATACACAAGTTAAATTTGTAGTATTTGCTACCACTTGAACCCGTCACCTCTTGGTTGACACCAAGGAGCCACTGCGCCTTATATGGCATTACGGTACATTTAAAAGTTTTTTAATTATTATTTTATTATGATGCTGTTAAAAATAAATTTTAAAAAACAATAATAATAAATATTATTTTAAAATAAAAAACATCTCCAAACTCCGAACTTTTAAATGAGAAAGAATAACGAATTAATTTACCATGGGCCCATTGAAAAGAAAGAAAAAGGAATCAATCTATCAATGTCTAGCCTAGCCGAAGAAACTTGTCAGGTACTTGAATAGCTTTTATCCTTGTGCTCAAGTGCAGAACAAATGAAGCGAGGAATGAACTTCTTGAAAGAAGAAGTCATTCATATTTCCTGTTCATCGAGCTTGAAAACAAGTGACAGACCCGTAGATCCTAGAGAAGCCTATGCAAGGTGATCTGTTGCGATGGCAATAAGAAACGCAACGAGCTATGGCCACCGATGTATAAGACACATAGATCCATTCCTTTTATATAGACAGACAGCATCAGCGTTGAAGCTTGAGGTCGACATGGTTGATCCCAATAAACAAGACTTGCAGCCCGCTAAATCACAAGAGCAACTCAAGTTCCGAACAACAGCAATATATCACAAAGTCCCTTCTGTATGCGCCTCAATGGCAAAATTCAAATCAATTCTCACGATTCCGTACAGAAATATTTTGTATAATTTACACAAATCACCTAAAACAGAGAAGATTGTATGAGACAATGGACATATTTCAAACTCGAGGAAAATCTAATGCCAACTGCTGTAAGCCATATTTCATCCAAATAGACGAATACCAAAAAGGATTTAACTACCACTACAAACTGTGAGAAGGAGCTTCTCGTTGGACAAAAAATAAGCGCCTGTAGATGGGCATCATCACCATTTTTCTGGATCAACCAACTTCACAACTCACGCGGGAAATTGTTTATGTGTCCTTCCTCCAGTGTATCTTTGTTGTTGACCTTGTATGATATCCTTGTGCGCATCACGAGGGATTTCTGAAAACATGATTTTCGTAACGATCTAATATCATCCACAGCTTAAAAACATATTATTATAATTAATTATGAGATATGAACCAGGAAAACATGATGAAGCAATATATATAGCAGTTGTTCCTAATCCCAATTGTCTTAAGTGATTTTTTTATCAGAATTCAGAAATATCATTTATTACGTGAGCAGACTCCTCACATGTTTACTGGGCTGGATGTTCCATGCTTAAATAAAGCCCTATGCTGTCTGCTTGCACTAATGTTTACTGGGCTGGATGTTCCATGCTACAGATACAGGTAACTAGTAGCACATTTCGATTCCCATTTCACCAAACCTTGATCATTATTGGGTTCCCAGAATCAAGCATCATACATAACAAAAACCAAGCATATTAGTTAGTCTCCCAGCCAAAGACCAAATTAATTTCAGCAGTAGGAATAAACTTCGCTGGAGTTTAATCTGAAATGGTGTTCTCCTGCAACTTCAGTGGCTCGAGTTGACAGCAGCTCAAAATTATAAGACTAAAGGACATTCAAGCATAATCGCTGATACTCATTCAGAAAATCACATCCACTAGAAGCTACTGGTTCAATGAAAGCTGTTTCCATTTGTTCAAGGCTGGACAATGGCTTTATGAAACATCTAGGCGTGTTTAAGGCCGGACAACGGCTTTATGAAACATCTAGGTGTGCCAGGTTGGGCTATTTTGTTTTTAAGAGAATATATTATACTTAACAACCCCATAATTCATAGAGTTAACCACATTGATGGAAGTAAAATTTCTTCAGTACACAAAATTAAAATCTGTAGCTATTCATCAGAAATTTGTACTCTCCCACTCGTAAGTGACCATATTTCTATTTTAGTTTGTCCTGACATACATCAGTAAAGAATTAATTATTTTATTTCTTATTCCCCTCGTTAAACACTAGATTAAAAGATTACTGAGTAAGATAACAAGGGATCAGTTAGGAAGAAGTTAAAAATATGCAAGATGAAAGAATTTATCGAGAGTCGATAAAATGTGGGTGAAGGCAAACAGGACACTCAGTGGGATGGAGAGAGTGCCAAGAGAATATTACATGGTAATATTAGAATGCTCGTATGATGCCATGAAATCCAGAAACTGAAGTGAATGCAATTTTAGATGACTATGTAAGAGATATACCTTCCCGTGTTGGTTATTAGTAACTCTCATATTTTGTGTAATTGATCCATTACCACTTGCAGGAAGAATATTGCTGCTAGCTGGGTCTAGGTGCAGTTGAAGAAACTGTAAAAGGACAACAGAAGAAAAGGAGAAATATCACAAAAGCATGTGGGCCAAAGAAAAAGATATTATAGGAAAGCATGATGGAGAAAAAAAGAAAAAAGCTGACTGAACTACATCTGAATCTACCTTTGGAACTGCTGCCTGAAATATAAAATCAGTGAAGTCATTGGGTGTCAAGTTTGTGAAAGTTGCCTGGACTAATGTTGTTTGCGGGTTTCCTGGTTGCTTTGAGAAGTTGAATGTTATTCTCAAAGAGCTGCTCTCAAATGCCACGAAAGGTGGATAAACTGAACCATTATTCTCTGTTCATAGAAGAAAAGGAAATCAACGAGTGGGACAGCAACCAAGCAGCAAAACAGAAATTCAAGGTGGACAACAATTTTTACCAGGCTTTGATGGGCTGGGACCGAAGCCATCCAACAAATCCATCATTGGAGCAGCTCTAGCAGAAGAAGTTGCTTGTGCAGAAGGTGAAGAAGACGACGAGAGTGCATCTAATGTGGCTATTGGTGATTTTTCATTTTGAATGGGTGATAAAATGTCAGTTGTAGATGTGCTGCTTTGTACAGGAGGCACTCCAATTGACAATAGATCCAGTAGAACATCTGTGCCAGCTTTTTGAACCTGGTTTGTGCCTGAGAGGTGCAAACAGAAATCATAGATTAGATTACACATGCGATTAACAGCAAACAAAATGCACAATCAGCGACAGAACACTGAAACAGTTTAACTTCAAAGTAAGTCCGTCACTCAACAAAGGAATGGTCAAACAAGTACTGGTCCAACCACAAAATCTATGATGTATGAAAAAGAGTATGTTTTTTTTAACAAAATGACAACACATATTGACAGTTGCTTTAATGCAGTCACATTTCAGAAAAAATCGAAGAGATTGTCATAGATTCAAAATAACGCTTTCAAGGAAACAGCCAGCAAAACTTTAGTTCATTCCACAAAACTGTTAAGGCCTACATGGTTTTTTTTATGCGAAGCTCCACGCTAGGTTTTACAGTCTGAAAGCAGGAGATGCTTGTTCAATTATCACAGTTCTGGGACAACACGGATTCAGACAACAGGAACCCAACTAAATTGTAGCTAAGGTCTGCAAAGGCTATCAGAGATGATTCCAAACTCCAACAAAAATGATAGAAAAATGAGCATCAGCAACGATAATGCAATCAGGACTTTCAACTTGTGAGGATGATTTATAATAAGACATCCCAGGTTCTAGTAAACTAAAAATACTGTTTCAAAGATGTGCATAATCAAGTTATGTCGCAGCTTAGAAATTAACCTGATTGTGTTGGAGCTGGTGACAAATCAACACCTAGAAGATCCTGAAGAAAATCACCACCAGAAGAGCCGGGTGCTGCTGGAACATCATCTGAAAGATCAAGTAAATCTACAAGAGGAGCTGTGGAGGGCTTCACAGCTCCATTTGGAAGATTAAGGGAAGCCCCACCAGAAGTTGAAACAGCTGCTGGCAAAGAACCAGCCCTCCTTGTAGTGAAAGTAGCTTCATCCAAAATTGGCATCCTTTCGACCAGTGTAGATCTGCATTAATATGTTAGTTTACTAATCAATGAAATTGCTACAGATATGGCAAAACTTTATGAGATTAACAAGGTAAAATAATAAAAATTTAACTGCATACCTTATATTTTGATGCTTCTCAATGATGGAATTAAATTCAAGGGATCTTTGCTGCAATTCAAGCACGAGGCTGCCTTTATGGTGAACAATTATATCCTTGATCCTTCTGGAAATGATTCAAAGAACAATTCTATACAATTAGATCCCATATCTTGCCACAAATATTATTCAAAATAACAGTTACATTAACAGTAAGAAATAAATAATAATAATAATAAAAAAAAAAAAAAATTGTCAAATTGTTTGTATAGAAAGACTGGCTGGCAATAATAATAGACTCAAACTTACAGCCGAAATCTCATTCTTTTTATGCATCTTAAAAAAAATGCAATGCCTCTAGGATAGAAAAACATGGGCCTAATAGAATTGCAGGGAATGGAAGGTGCACAAATAAAATAAACTCTGAGAAAACACATACTCAGAACAAGATGGGAAACGGGAAGAAAGTTTTAAGAGAGCAATCAGAGCCATTGCTTTAGTAGTGAGGTCTAAGGCATGGTGCTTTAAAGCAATCTCAACAACATCCACAATGTCAGACTCCGTAACCTGCTCAGAAAAAAACTTAACTTAGCAGGCAATTAAATGAGAAAGACAACCAACAATAATACTGCTATACGCAAAACAAAAGATTTTTTGTGTTTGTGGTGCACACACAAATAATTGTTAATCTTGCTTCCTGCCATTAGTCAACTCTGCTGGATCAAACTGACAACCTGATCTCATCAAGCTTTTTGTAAGCAAAGCAGAGATGAAGTCCCATTGGCAAACTAATAAGTCCAACCATTCAACTTTTGTTATCAAACATCATTAAATATTGGAGGAAATGGACCGATTTACTTATATAACAAATTAGTTGGGTTAGATAAAATGTTAAAAGATATTCTTGTTCACATGAAAATGATAATATCAAGAGCTAGTTCGTTTTTACATTCTTACATGGAACTTATTGTATTCCCTAAATCCAAGGGAAAGGACAGGAGGAAAAATAACAATTTTAATGTGACTGCTTTCAGCCCCAAAAACATATTTTGCCAACATTCCAGCATAATAGCAGCATATTTGTATTACTTTCCACTAGAAATTATACATCACACAAAATGGACTCAAATAAGTAAAAGATCCATGAACAGCTTCACTGTGGCAAAGCCATAGAAGTTTGCTTTATCAACATCCCATATTTTTATCTTCCAAGTCAACAAAGCACGGCACAAAGAAGGTCCACAATTTGATTTCTTTTATACTCCTCCATCCTATAATACAAGTCCAGTATGCAGACAATAATTTTTATTTTTATTTAAATCACATACATGCATACAGCTTGTAGATTTTTTTCATTTTCTACAAATTGGTTATATAAAATTATTCTACAAAATAAATTACTTTTTCTTGTTTTTAGTAGACAAATATAATGGTATAAAGGGAGTAATTTTTGTCAGAAGTTCCCTATCACTGTTACCATGCTAATTAGGTAACAACACTACCCATCGAATTTGAGGTAGCAGAAAGAAGATGACAAAAGCAAGTGCATAACCAGCAGAGTATTTAAAACAAAATACTTACAGTTACAGGATCCTCTATGGCAAGCATTCCAACATTATTCATCAACATGTCACCGTATTCTCCAATGCACCAAACTGCTACGCGAACAAGGCTTTCCTGATGGGGAAAAAAAAATCAAAGTGGATAGAAATGACAATTCCTTTTCGGGATAAGTATAACATGCACAGTTAAATGCAGAATCTCATAGACTGCCAAATAAAGCATTTTCTTTTATCAAAAGAAAATTTGAATACCTGCTCAGAAGATGTTTGGAAAGCTTTGTACAATGCCCTGACTGTATATCCATGAAGGTCGGAAGCATTGCTTATCACAACAATAAGGGCATGCCATACTTCATCTTTTACAAAGTTTCCAGCCTACTAAGCACAATATTAAGATCAGAATATGGATTTGTAAAAGCTATCGGTACTCAAGACCAGAAAAGGCCAAAATAACAATTACCAGATTCATGCGCTTTGAATTGATCTTTGATATACTCAATTAATTCTTTCAGGTCTCATCTTTCACCATGTTTTAGTTTTCAGAAAAAGTGAAATAAATAAAAAATCAATTCCATGTAATTCCATTTATCAAAACATCTTCATTTTGCAGGCCTTAATTATCTAGATTTACTGGTAAACAACATGCTGCATGACGCATGGCTGAAGGAAGCTCAGCATTGAGTTCAACAAAATAAATCAACCAAAGGAAGATGGTCAAGGATGAGAGATTATAAGCTCCTGATAGTAAATGATACAAAAACAATATGATTGACCCAATCTTTCAATAAGAGACTATCATGCACACAAAGCAATGGCATAAACAGAACAATGTATTATGATACTAGCAAAATCAAGAAGTGAGGCCAGCATTATCATCCCAGCTGAAAATGTCTCATGAGGATGGCTACAAGACATGAACACAGGTGGTGGCCGTAGAAAAAGATGTGGCTTAATCTGAAAGAACCTGCGTTTTCAATAGAGTGTGATATAAATGGCAAACATGAAAATTTTCATCTAGCTGCCCCACAATGTGATAATAAAAAGCATCTTAGAGCCATGACAATGATCATATAATGAATAAACATACTGAAATGTCCCAAACAAGGTTCAAACAAACAGCAAAACTGCAATGGGAGACTTGACATTAACATTTATACCTCAGCAAGAACCTTGAGCATCTGATCAATGTACCAAATTTTCTCAGGGGAGAACCTAAAGCATAAAAAAGCAAAAGTAAATTGATTGAACATAGGAGAAAGGTAGTTCTGAATGATCATGATTTATGAACCCCCAAACCATACTACTAAACTATATAACTCTACATTCCTGCTTTTGAAGGGGCGGGGAAAACAAAACTGTGCAGCATGGCACAGTCCAGGTAACAAATCAAGAAATTTGTCTGTGGGACAATTTCAGACCAGTGAAACATGAATACATCACTGTTCAGATAATAAATTCAGATACCATAATTCCATTTTATCATTTTATGTTAAACTCGCACGATAGTTTTAGTACAACAGGGATGCAGCCCGGTACAAAGCGTGAATTCCAGGATCGAAGATGCCTACTTAAGGAGATGATATTATAGAGTGTTGTTTTTATACGATTCATTATTTTCTATGTAGTTTTTTTCTCTTTTTTAACTCAGATTGGAGACACCCGCATTTAGCCCTTTCAACAAATTTCTTTTGCATCTCAAACAACCTAAGTAACAAAGACATATATGGTTTCAGATCACTTGATATCTCTAGAGGCTAAAGCCTAGAAGCATTATTGATTCAATGTAAGTTTAAATACAGGCCAGTATCAATTCCCCTTTTTTCCAGCAAGAAAAGGCGGAACCAATAGTTGCGTTCATCAAAATAACAAGCACATGCAAGAAAAACACAATCTAATATATCCCACAATCAGTCGGGGAAAACAAGTGGATGTCTTAATTCAATAACTGCACAACTTACTTCTCAACAATGGAGCAAATTTTGGCAGTAAGATCCCCTTTAAATTCTTCATCACTTACTTCCAGATAATCAATTAGCTCTTTTGTCAAAGGTTTTACATTGGTCTCGTTCACCAGAAGGTAAACAAGTTCAAGGGCCCTTTTCCTGATTGAAGCATCTGAATCCTGAAATAAAAAGGCCACAACCTGAGCTTCTGAATTTTCAATGTTTATTTGTTTTGTCAGCAACATTAACAAGGAAGCGAGAAAGTAATACATGGAGTTCAGGTTTAACGGATCAACTGATATATTTTACGTCTTGCTTGTTACCAAACAGAAGTAATATGGAACGGGAAAAAAGGTTGACGGGAAAGAAAAAAATTTACTGATGTAAAAAAAGGCAGAATAATAGTCTTCATTAGATTATTTGCCACCTCAGCTGCAATATCTTTTGTCTGGTCCTGAATGACAAATCTACCTTATCTATTTCTCCAAAGCCCTAAACAAGATATCACGAATCCAAGTAGCCAAACCCAAATTTTTTTGAGATTGAGACATATGGAGTTGAGTTACTTACATTTACCAGTAAGCAAGGAATTGATATCCAAACCCAAATCCACAACACCCAATCATGTTTGTTTGGAGAGGACACTACGACATAAATACATCCTTCTTGTTAACCATAACCATCTTATTCTACATCTGACCAAGACATAGCCAGAATATGATAAGCCTAATCTCCTTTCAATTTAACCTTTTTTCATTCTTTGCTGTTCAAATCCAGTTATTTGAGCAGATTATAACTCTTACAACACCTTAAAATAGAACATGCAATTGAAAGAACTAGAGATTCCAGAGGTAAAAATTTTGTTGATGCGAAAAAGATACACAAAGAAGATTTGTCCATACACCCAAAATTTGTAATAATTTAAATGAAATGGTGAGTTTGGATTTTTACAGCACACATTTACTCATCATAGTTTTAGACAGGAAAATGGTATTAAAAAAGTGAAATGGATATGATTTACATATTTTATAGAATTTTAACCTTCTCTACAACTACTAGTTATTTAAAAATAAAAAAGAGATCAAGGTGGTGGAACCCCATACCTTTACACATTCCAAGATTGTTGCCCGATGCCTTTGTACAGCTTGAACATCGACAGTAATAGCCTTCATCAGCATGTTTAATGCAACATATCTGAAACAAATGTTAGGATTTGGTTTTATTTTTAGTAAAACAAGCAAAATAAAACAAATCAAGTTTATTGATCTTAAATTAATAATCAATACAGCTGCTGAAAGAACTACTACTATCCAGATGAAGCACTGTGGAGCTGTAATAGAGCATGTGTCTGATTTTATATCCAGAGATCAAACAATAAACTAACATGATGTGCGTGTATTATAGAAATATTTTCCAGTTATCTACTACATTTTACCATAAAAGTTATATAAAAAAGTGTTAACCTATCACTTAATTTTCTAAAATATAAAACAAGAGGACTCAATTCATTCACTTCTATTTAGCAAAATGAAAAAAAAATGCAACAATTAATTTGGCAGCACTTGTATTCCAAGGATAAAATTTCAGACAAGTAATTTTTTAGGAAAATTTATGGAAAATTGAAAAACTAGAGAATACGATTTTCTACAACAATTCTAACAAGTAAACATAATTTTTTACAACATTTTCTTTTATCTTGAGAATTTTTATGGGAAAAAAAAAGCAATTTGCCCTGAGTTTAAGTATTTTTATTATTTTACTTCTTTAAAAAATATAATGTCCCAAATTTGTATGTGAATCAAGATAAATGTTAGTCCATACTCCATAGAGTCAAGCCAGTGTGCAAGCAGCTAAGGTCACCCTTTAACAAGCAACTACCCTATATATAGTAGACAATGATGATAATCACACTGCAAATAAACATGTCAAACTAACTTTCTGTTAATAAATATGCCTCCTTGTTTAACAGGTAATCATCTTATATTTTGTAGATCATATGGATAGTCACTGTTCAAAGGAATTCAACAAACTCAACAGAACATTAAAAAAAAATCATGTGCCAATGGCAGATCATTTCTCATTGAATCAGGAGAAATATACCTTAAAACATATGTCTAGCAGTATTTAGTGCAATTGGTTTATTAAAAAAAAAAAAACATTAAAGGGATGAAATGACATGTCATGAGATCATATCCAAGTTATAATCTTATGAAACAAAACCTGATATTATTGTCACGGTTAGACAAAAATCTTCCCAGGATATTAATAGCAAGCACTCGTAGGCCACCATTATCTTCAATGCTCATGATAGTTTCAACACATTCATATAGAATAGCATTTCCAGCATTTTTGTTTGACTCAGTTTTTGTTGCCACCTAAGAAGATATCAAGCAAACAAGAAAGATTAAAATGTTGTCAATTTAAGAAGCAAAGTGATCAAAGATAAACAATTGTAAGGAATTGTGAGCGTTTATAACAATGTACAGGGTGATAACAAGTTGACAGGCTAGAATGTTTGGATCAGTCATACAGGTTGAGAAGATGTTCAGCTTCATATGTTGATCAATTTATTCCCAATCATTGACCAAATGCATTTACAAAAAAGCACAGCTTAGCCCAGTTAATGGAAATTTAGCCCAATTAGATTACTCAAACTGTTAAACAAGGCTACAGGAGGGAAGCTTCCTAGCCAGTACTTTGCACAATCCTGCTTCTTAACAGACTATACATATTAAACCTACTGTTAATAAAAATTGTACTTACTCAACTCTACTTGGCTATCCCAAACTGGTTGAGCTTTTCTACCTGGATCAACTTCCTTCATTCAGTTTTAATTAGAAATGACAATTTAATTATTATTTAGGCAAACTGACTTCAAATTCTCTTCCGTCAAGGATGTTCAAACCAAAATGCCCCCTTTAGTGATTTTCATCCATCATCAAGGTAACAATGAACAAGAACATACTCATCAACAGAGACCACCAATCACCAAAAAACAATAAAGAAAGCCTAATCATATAGAAATAGGAAAACAAGATTCCATATTCACAGGTTTATTAAGAATTAAACCCATACGTTCTAAAGCAAGTCTCATTCTATTATCAATGCAAGGCCTTTTTCTTCAGCCCACCCACTTAATTTCTTCATAATGTTAGAATTCAAATATGTATGAGGAACTTTGTTGTCTATAGGATTTGACGTGCTCTACACTCATAAGCTTTACTAAAAAAGGCACAGAAAAAAAAATACAATTTCATCACATTTGTCAGGCTCGAATCATTTCTATACCTTCTCATTTCTAATTCAACACAACAGAAGTGATCCAAGCCATCAACAATTGACATGTTGCTTATGAACCAGCAATTCTCAAACACTAAAAGAAGTAATATGACAGACTGATACAAAATGCAAATGGAAACTAACCTGAGCAAGTATGTCATTCATGGCATCACTAGCATCGGCATCTCCTTGGCCCAACGCACGCAAAAGTTTGAGCAATCTGACATGGAGAAAAGGGTCCGCGATACCGGCAATGTCATATTCCGGTGCATATGGACTGTTAACAACATCCTTTAAAGTTCTGACCAACCCTTCTGTGTGTTTCTACAAAAATAATTTTATAACTTGTCACACTTAAGGAATAAAAAGCATGCTGACCATAAATTTACCTTAAAAATTCAATTATTTTCATGAAAAAATCCCTAAACAATATATCTATAATATAAACATTAATATAAAGAACTAGGTTCATTTATGCATGATGAAGAGTTCACTTCTGCCATGCCAAATAAAAAGCTCAACAATACTCAAATTTGGCATTAGTCAAAATGCTTGTTTCTTCCTAATACAGGCCATGATGGGTACCTTTCTCAAAAACTCGAGGGCTTCCGGACTGACTTTACATAAATCTGTACAGAGTTGAATTCCCGTTATTAAGACTCCATGATGCTTCTCTTTTAGTAAGGCAGCCGCAGGATTTATAAAATTTTCTGCCAGATCCGGGACTTTCCTAATAATCCGTATAGAGCATAATGCCGCCTATGTTTGAGCAAGAGTGCAGTAAAAATTAGAAGAACACAAAAGAAAGCCACGAAACAGTGAAGCCAGATAAGCATCAACTTTAGAGCAATTTAGGAGAACCTAAATCAGAACAATGCACAACCAAGTACCTCCAAAATGTCTCATGTGATTAGGAAATTAAACTAGTCCAAAAACATACAACAAACCACATTCTTTCATTACATATATCTGATTCACTCAGTTTCTATATCATTACGGCGGATCAAGAGCTTTTAAGAATTAAAGCATTCCAAACTTCAGGGGTCGCATAGCTTATTCCCTCACCAACCTATCATCTTTTCACTCACTAACTATTGGAACCAAAACAAATAAACAAGAATTCATGCAAAAGTATAATAAGGAAATTATGTTAAAAGCAACTCACCTTTTTCCGAATATTTGGATCCCGAAATTGCAGCAATCTTTCCACTTCTGGTGCAAGATCACGAGCCATTTCTGCTGAACAAATATTTCCCAAAGCACAAAGTGCAAGTCCCACAATATACTGGTTTGAATGATTAAGATCTCTGAATATAAGTTAAGGCCACTAAACAGATACAAAGATTTTTCTCTTTTCATATTCATTTGTTCAACTAGCAATTCCAAAAAAATCCCAGACAACAGAAACAGATGAAACATAGCTTGCAAATTAAGAAAACCTAAACAACAGAACATATAAACATTATTCGGATACTGTTTTAGCGAGTTGGTAACGAGCATTAGAACTTCTTGTCTTTCATCAAGAAGTAACATGAGGCCGAGATATCCGATCCTCTTTTCAGGAAATCCGGCGGAGGCAATCAACTTTAAGCACTCCATTTGACCAAAATGTGTTGGGTAGCCAAGCATATGAATAAACATAAGCTTTGCCAAATTTCGGTGTCTATAATCTTGATCATTTTCATTAATCGACGTTCGAATTGCAGCACATTCTTTTCTCACAACAGCTCTTTCCTCCGCCGCCGTTTTACAAGCCCGTATTGCCCGAATCATGTCCCTTTCATTTCAAAAATTATCCAATTCATGCTCAAAAAATTGTAAATAAAAGGAATCCTAATCTTTAAACTAAACCAGAATTGCATAATTCTAGCTGCCAAACGGGTCGGATTTCAGGAACCAAATGAGAAGAGTAAAGAAATCGTACTCACCTAAGACGCGTACCGGAAAAGAACGTATTCATGATTGGGTCCGTTTCCGAGAATTTCCTGGAAGCTTAATCAGATCCGAGAACGAAAGTTAACTCTTGGTCAAAAATTGCGACGTGACCCGGGGATTCAATCAAGAGAATCCGAATAAGGTGATCAAGATCCGGATATATAATTTTAGAGATCTCAGAGAAGAGAAGAGAAGATGAGAAGGAAGAGAGATTTGGATCTGAGAGAGACAGAGTGTGAGCGCTTTTTTTTAATTAAATTTTTTTTTTTTTCACTTATAAAATGATGCTAGTAGTAGCGCTGCTGTTCGTGTTTTGTCTCTGTGAAAAAGAAAGGAAAAGAAAAAATGGAAGATTACATTATTATTTAGTCCTTATTTTCCAACGTAATTACAAATTAGTCCTTTATGTTTGAAGAATCAGCAGATGTTTTAATTAAATAAAATAAATGACAGCTAACGAGAGTCAGGGGATGATTTTATATTTTCAAACATAAATGAGTGATATGTAACTTACTTTTCACTTGAGGGGCCAAGTGATAATTTATTCATGCTGACTTGCTGAACAGGGGTGATTATTTTCAATTCAGTTAAATTGTTTTCAAAAAAAATAATCAAACCGAAACTTTTTTAGAAAAACCAAAACTGGTTCAAACCGGCTGGTTTTGATTTAGTTCGGTTTTTTATAAAAAAATCGGTTCAAACTGATTTGGCTCAGTTTTTTTGATTTGCCTTAGTTTTTTTTGTTCGATTTGGTTTTTTCAGCTTCATGCTTATAAAACTGAAATTAAACCGATCAATTATTTTAAAATTTTAATCATTTTTTTTTTACTATTTGATTTTTTAATTAATTTTTTTTAAAATTTTATCAGTTTAATCAATTTTTTTTTGGATTGGTTGCTGAGCATCAAAATTTCTAGAGTGTGAGGTCATTGGATTACCCATTGGTGAGATAACGTGGTGCTAAGCGTGTAGATTTGAATTTTAGAAAATCTGAAATCACGCCTCTAAAATTATAAATTAGGTTCGAATTAATTTTTAATAATTGTATGTTAGCCCCAATATTACGATATACATTGCAGTTTCACCCACGTTTTATATATTTATTCCAATTTAGATATTAATTAGTTAAACTTTTTAATTCCACCTTGTAATGTATCATAACACGTTTTTACATCCGTTTTCAAAAATACTTTCAAAGAAAAAAACAAAAATTTCTAAAATAAATGCATTATCAACTCAATTCGGCTAATTTCCAGTAATTTTGTAATTTTTAACCCTTTCTTTTATTGTTTTTATATTGATTAATTTTTAAAAATTAAAAATTAAAAAGAAAATCAAAGAAAAAAACACAACAAAAAAGGTTTAGTGAGTGGAATGATAATCAAGTAAGAATTGAATGATCAAAAAATATAATAAATATATTTTTAGATGGGATAGAATATTCTTAGAATATAAAATAAAAGAAACATAAATATTTCTAGATGGGTAGTATAAATAGAAGAGATCTTTAAAGAAATAGAGGAGAAGGTGTTTGGAAAAAAACCTTATTTTTAGAAGAAAAATTATAGAGAGAGAAAATGTGAAGAGAAGATGGATGTGAGAAAAACCTAGCCCCATGAGAGGAGAAATGAGCGAAATAAAAGAGAGAGAAATTTAAGGAGGAAAAGAAAGAAAAAAAATCAAGGAGAAAACGAGTTGTTCTCATCCCTCCCTCTCATGGTTCCTATCATTGGCCATCACCTCCACGAACCCCCATGCCAACGCTTGACAACAACAATCTCATCTACCACGAACAATCACTAGTTGTTTCTTCCCATGGTCAATCAACTCCCCATCCTCCAAACTAGAAATCAACATCTTTTTTCTCTTAATAAACACGATAATCATGACTAATGGATCTGAGAAGGTTCTCCATAATATATAGGCATGATGACACAACTACTAGTAGCAGTCATAGACAACAACGAACAACCAACAGAAATGAGGAGAGAAAGAGGTGAAAGTCTAAAATGAACATCCTGATATCTAATCTCCCTTTATAAGTATTCCTTGACTTCATGAAGAATATAAAAGAGTAGAAGAAAGGGAGAAGCTCTTGATCTTGAGAAGAACATAACTCAATAGAGGTGGTGCATGGGTCCACACACCAACAGTAGTGGTGGTGTATAAATTCACGCTCCAATATTGTCCCCCTCGGTTCTAGCAGGCACTTTGCCTTATTCCAATTGTTATGATCAACTTTGATCACTCTGAAAGGTCAATTTCAAACCCCATGTTATTTTTTGAATAATTGTTTAATATGTTCTTGAATATTGTGATGAAATATTTATCGATTGAGATTGATTGCATGTTATTGTGAATGTTTTTAATATTTGAAGTATTATGATTTACAGCGTGGTGTGACAACCTCAGGTGTATGATGCTGCTGAGAGATTTATTGTTATGGTGAAATTATAATAAGATCAGAATCAATACCTCATGATGGGGTTAGGAGGATCGAGTTGTAAAAGATTTATCTGAAGCGTAATGGTTTGGTTTCCATGTGAATTTTAATGCGTGTTAATGTTTGTATATAAGTTGTGAAATTTATGTGTGGACGTTTGATTTTTCTTGTGTTTAGATTTTCTGGTATGATGCAGTTTACGCATGGTTGTGTTTTCAAAATAAATTTGGTAGGAGTGTGTTCACCCTTGGATTTTTTCTATTTTTCTTGCTTAAATCTCCTCCCAACTCTCTTTGATCCTTTAATTTAACCCTCTTTGGTGTTTTTTGAATGAATTTGTCATCGATTCTTGCTCAAATCTTTTCTCTTATTCTCTCCAAGGTGGCTAACCAAACTTGGCTTTCTTTTAGAGTTGTTACAAGGTGTATAAATGATTTACAGCTCGATGGAAACCTTATTTTTTGGATAGCTAATAGATAAAAATAATTAGGGGTGATCATTTTCGGTTCGGTTCGGTTTGGTTTTTATTAAAAAAAGTTAACCAAGCCGGTTTTTTTAAATCAAAACCGGTTCAAACTGACCAGTTTCGGTTCAATTCGGTTATTTTGGGGAAAAACCGGTTAGGCTCGGTTTTTTCTGGTTTGGGTTCGGTTTGGATTTTTTGATTTCAGGCTTATAAAACCGAAACCAAACTTCTAATGAATTTCTGGATTTCTTGATGTTGAAGTTAAAACCCCATCATATATGTAAGAGAATGTTGAAGTTACTTTTATATGTTGAAGTTAGGAGTGCATTATCCTTTACAAACGTTAATGATAAGATTTCCAACTTGCTGATGGTAGCTAACATCATATAAAAGTAACAAATGCTTTCAAAAAACTTGGTTGATATTGCTGGGAAAATAATAAATACCATTTAAATATCGATAGTGAAGGAGAAACAAATTGAAGGCGGAGTTGGCATGCAATTATTTTACTTGCTATCATTATCATTTCTTCCTGGGATAAATGTTAGTTTGTATAATAGAGAGGTGAAATCACCATAAGTATTGGATAATCAAACACTAAAACTTGAAGAGTCTCAAATGACCATTACGAGAAAAACATCCAAATTCATTCATCTTCAAAATTAAAACCATTCATCACACAGATTTGCCACGTTTAATCCAAACATTGAATAATAAATTCCAATGGGGCCGAGTTAAGAAAATGATATCATACATGGGCAAATGTTATCTCAACTATTGAAGCCTTTTTCCTGGATCTAATTGATAGGAGGATATATCCGTTAAAATTTTCTTCGGCCATCCTAGCATAATTCCATAAAGGCATTTCAAAATATGTCCTAAACAGACAAAGCCTGCTACCCTGCCCAAGCGGTATTTCATGGGGATCCTAGACAGAAAATTGCAACTCAAACGGTATGTAAGCAAAAGTTTGAACTTAAAATGTAGTATACAACCTGCGCACATAAACAAGAAAGATGCAAAATACATTTTTCATTGATCAAAATGGAAGATTGATTAGCTTTTGCATTTGTAGATGGAAATACAAAAAAGCAGCGCTTGAGAAGCGAAGCTGAACTAAAAGAAGATAAAAATCACAACATCATAGATCAAGAATCTCACCCAACACTATCCAAAATATCATAGATCCACCCACCTTCTCACAACTCCTGCAAATCACAAACCCGTCAAAAGAAAATCTCACCAAATCACATATAGTTTATAAGAATGACATGTCGGGCATATAGTTTATAAGTACATGAGCAAAGGATTAACACAAAAGATTGAAATAAAATTTCGTTTCTTTCTTGCTTCCATATTCTTTTTTTCTTGGGTTGGCTAATCATTCTTTAAAGATGAGAAATAAGAAAGTTACAATATCAGCAAACTCCCATACCCGCCATTATACACAGGTTGACCTCTGACAATACCCCAATCCCAGTCACTCAAAGAATAACTGTACAAACAAATAATTTTACATGTTAAAACAGGTACGAAACCATGAAACGGTGCACAAAACTTGCCCTATGGTGAGCATCGTTGATCCTCGCATTTGAGAAGTGCCATCCTTTGGGATTGTGAATGGTCTTGCCTGTTATTAAGGATATCTATGTAACTGCGGAGTCTATACTGATCCGAGTTCGTGAGAGAAAATGGAGGATTGAGAATAAGAGATGGTGCTTCCACTAGAAGGAAAACTAACAAACATCCTGCTCTTGAATATAGCAAAGCTGCATTTTCCATATTCCCCATGAGCTCGTCAACCTGCGCCATAACATGAACAAACAATACTTCTTTAGCATTGTCCAGTTACATGAAAGTAACATTCTATGTCAATAGCTTTATTTTGACAGTTACACAGATGCTTCTTTGAGTGGGGAAAATGAGTTTAAACATGAAAGGTAATATCAGACAACCTCAAATGCACACAAGTTGAGACTCAAATCCAAAGAACATTCGTTAGTACTAAATGCTATACAGACTCAACCATCTTGTAACTCTTCTCTCCATTCACTGCACACTCAATTTCCCCACTCACAAGACACATAGCATGGTTATGAAAGGCTCTATTCTTTCTGAACTAGTATCCACAATTCAAGAAATTCCACGATGCAGTTTTTCAAGCCTATCTAAAGTACAGACATGTACTCCAGAATTTCTCTACACAGACCTATATTTTCTTCACATCAATATTAGAGTGTTTGTCAATTAGTGACAACTAGAAAGTGTGAAGAAAAAATTGGAAAGGAAGTGTGATGCCATTGGCACAACTTTCTTCTTTTGTTTTTCCTATAATGAAATGTCCAAAATCCTTTAATTTTATATAAATTAACACGTTAATGCATTTGTGGAAGACATTTTTGACATTTCACTTTGAGATTCTGTGCCCATAGACTTGTGGGTGCGCCTAAGACACCACCCAAAAAAGGAAAAAGATTTAAACCTGGAAGGAACAAATCATTGTCCGAATGCAATCAAATTAGAATAAAAACACTCACCCCTCCATGTCTTCCCAGAGAAAGGGCAGATTGAAATATCATCTCCATTGCATCAGGCATCTCCGTACTTCCTGAAATCATTATGAGTAATTGAGAACTCTGTTCCTGTC
>Ga0325411_1003036_pt1 | contig 18908 bp, 19 predicted proteins | sample PopdelMetagenome_13_FD_206181 | JGI IMG/M metagenome (GOLD analysis project Ga0325411, IMG submission 206181) | Populus deltoides microbial communities from Bellville, Georgia, United States - Xylem-PdIQD-R4 | ecosystem: Host-associated > Plants > Phyllosphere > Stem > Wood/Secondary xylem...
ATGCATACAGTAATTTTGCAAGTGATAATGAGTTTGTGATAGTACTTACATGTGTTCTGAACCACGTGGCTTATTGTTCATCTTGTAATTGAAAGATCTGGGATTCGGTCAACTGTGAGTTATTGGACAACAAATATTGTCGATGTTGCCTGCAAGTGATAATGAGTGTATGATATTATAATATATAAACAGTATATTATTAACAAAGTTTAATTAGTATCACACATATACTCACTGAATAAAAGGTCTCAGCTCATCACAGTTAAATAGGACATAATTGTGTGCTTGTTTGAACTCTATTTCTGACAAATATCTTCCTCTTACGGCATTTTTAGGTGTAGGTCGTTCAGGATTGGAGAATATTGACAAGTTCCCACTAGAAGGCACTTTACCGCCATCATCATGTCGTGGAACACGATTGATTCTCGTTCTCGGATGAGGTTCGAAATAGTACGAGATAAATGTTGAGATCTGCTCAACAATATAGGCCTCACATATCGAAGCCTCAACATGCGCCTGTTCTTAACCTTTTTCTTGAGATTGAACAAGTACCTGCATTGAATTAATCAAATATTTTCAATTAAGAAAAACAAAGAAAATACTTTTATATATGAATTACATTGCAACTGTAATATCTAATTGTTTGAATGGGTACATCCATCTATACTGGACCGGTACTCCAACTTTTGCCTCGAACGGTAGATGTATGGGGAGATGCTCCATTGAGTCAAAAAATGATGGAGGGAATATCACCTCAAGTTTGCATAGTGTCTCGACGATATTCGTTTCAAGCCTCTCAATATGATCAACATTCAACTTGCTAGAACATATATCTCTAAAGAAATGACTGGTCTCCGAGAGTCCATCCCATATCCCCTTCGGCAACAAATCATGAAAAGCTAATAGGATGAGTGTTTGCATAAAATGATCGGACCCCGGGGAGGGTCTTCCACCTGACACAGGAGGAGGTCAGGGCTGCATCGGATGTGGTGGTAGGTACACTACTATTGAATGATTTTAAGGTGCATGTGTTGTTTGATCCGAGTGCCACCCACTCATTCATTGCTAAGAGAATTGTCACTAAACTGAGAAAGGGAGTAGAAATAGTAGAGAAGGGATTCGAAATTGGAACTCCAATGGGAAACATGGTTGAAACAAATATTGTGTATGTGGATGTGGGGGTTAATCTATCTAGGTATGAAACAGAAGGAGACTTGATTCCCTTAGAGCTGCATGATTTTGACATAATCCCAGGCATGAATTGGCTGAGTAAATACAAGGCTAGATTGTTATGCTAAAACTGTTACTTTCCAAACCCCTAAGGGCGAGAGAATGATTTTTGGAGAGAGAATTCTCAAACCGATTGCCTTAATATCGGTGGTAACAACCTAAAAACTTTTAAGAAAGGGATGTATGGGATACCTCACATACATCTTAAACTCTGATGATGAAGGTCGACGACAGAAGGATATCCTGTGGTGAAGGAATTCCCAAATATGTTTCCCGAAGAACTACCGGAACTACCCCCGGAGCGAGAGGCAGAGGTGTCCATAGACACTTTTCCTGGAGTCCCACCCATAGCCTAACAACCATACCGGATGGCTCCAGCAGAACTGAACGAGTTAAAGAGAGTAACTACAGGAATTGTTAGACAAAGGGTTCATACGGCCCAGTAATTCTCCTTGGGGAGCACCGCTCCTATTTGTAAGAAAGAAAGATGGAACCCATAGACTTTGTATTGACTATCGACAGTTGAACAAAATAACAATGAAAAAAAAGTATCCGTTACCTCGGATAGATGATTTGTTTGATCAATTAAAGGGAGCGAGGGCATTTTCGAAGATAGATCTGAGATCAGGGTACTATCAGATGAAGATTAAAGAAGCGGATGTAGCAAAGACCGCATTTAGAACTCGTTACGGACACTATGAATTTTTGGTGCTACCGTTCGGGTTGACGAACGGCCCAGCCCTCTTCATGGACTTGATGAAACGGGTTTTTCAACCATACCTTGATAAGTTTGTGCTGGTATTCATTGATGGTATACTGGTGTACTCGAATTCTTTTGAGGAGCACAGAGAACACTTGAGGCAAACCTTACAAACCTTAAGAGATCACCAGTTATATGCAAAACTGAGTGAATGTGAATTTTGGCTGAAGAGAGTGATGTTTCTGGGACATGCCATTTCAACTGAAGGTGTTTTTGTAGACCCCCAAAAAGTCAAAGTAGTCTTGAAATGGGAAAGACCGACTTCGATCACCGAAATATGTAGCTTCCTGGGACTTGCAGGATACTATCGAAGGTTTTTCCCTGATTGCAACCCTTTTCACCAAGCTAACTAGGAAGAATAAGAAATGGGTGTGATCAGAAGAATGTGAGAAAAGCTTCCAAGAATTGAAGAGGAGACTCACCACTACTCCAGTGTTAACCTTTCCCTCAGGGACCGAGGGTTTTGTGGTATATAGTGATGCCTCGGGGAAGGGATTGGGGTGTGTTTTGATGCAACATGGGAAGGTGATCGCCTATGTATCAAGGCAGTTAAAGACTCATGAGGTGAACTACCCGGTACACGACCTGGAGTTGGCTGTTGTAGTATTTACCTTAAGGACATAAAAGGTCCATTGGAGTATCAATAGGAAACCCTAGTACATCTTATCCATGTGCAAGAGGGGCCCAATACAACTTTATTTGGGCCATGACGTGAGGACAACAAAAGAAACAAAAGAATCCTATTACAACTTGGAAACAACATGGGTCACTACCTTTTCCTTTTGTTTCTAGGATTAAGGGGCTACATGGAAGGCTATAAATATGCCTTGAATCAGTTTTGTAATATTTTACTTCCTTCTCTTCTTCTCATGACAGAATATGGATTTAATATTAGGGGCTTTATTTAATTTTGTTAGCTACAACCCAAAGCTTGTTTGGGCTTAATTAATACTTTGTTTTGAGGTAGGATCCGAGGTTTGTTTAGATTATGTTATGGATTTTTCAGTTTAGGGTTTTGGGTAAGTTTTGAGTGGACCTCATATAAGTCCACATAAGGGGTCCATTAGGGTTAATTTTTCAAGATGTATTTAAACTCATGTAACCAAAATTTCGACAGCCTTTGATGATGATTACTTCTGAATTTTTCAGTTTTAGTGTGTGAGAGTGATTCTTGCATTTTTTAGTTCTTGAACGAACTGAATCTGACTTATCGAAGATTAACTGGTTTCGTGGCATCATTCTACTCATTCCAATAGTGTTGGTGCCTTAGGGTAGGTTTTCATTGTGTCACACTTCTATAAAACCTATTTCGGCTTTCCGGGATCAGATCTCAATCTTGATTATGGGTTGCGTGATCACGTGATCACGAGGTTCACATCAGTAAGTATATACCTCCTCATCTTTGTGCATAAAATTCAAGAAACCTTCATGGTGATTGTTGTGATGAGCAACCCTCCTAGAACTCACAATCAAGAATTGGAATACTTATCCAAAAAAGCTAAAATCAAATTATAAAACCTCAACTCGTTGATTACTTGAATAAAGTACCACAAAGATTATCTCCTTGATAAGTTTAATGAATATCATAAAGTAAGAATGCTTATGTGATTTTTATTTTAAAAAAACCATTTATTTTTCACATCATAAAAATAAAACTACTTATATGTTGGACTTAAACAAAAATAAACCCTAATTAATAATGGGCTGAGAATTAAACCAAAATAATTAACTTACTTAAAAGTACAGGTAAAATAAAATACAAAGCCCAAGTCACAAATAAATAAAAGCTCAATCCTTATATTTCTAAATAGTAACTTCTACGCTTTATTGTAAGACCTTTTCAATTTCTGAATGGTACAAAATTTTAGCCTTATAGAAAATAAAGCCTTTAAAATCATCTAGTAAAATTTTAGCCTGATGCAACGATCAGATTAAAAGCTATGACCATTAATATAAACCTAAGTAGCAAAGCTTTGGCACATGTTAAGCAGCTCCATCCCTTGCTTGGATTAATTTGATTAGGGCTTGATCCTTATTTAAACTCAACTTCATGCTTGATATCACCTTAGAAGGAATTCTCGATGCTTGTTCGATCCAAATGTCATGAATCGTTGATGTAAATGTGACAAATGATCAAAATTATAACTCTCAAGCATGCATCACCATCCTCTTTGATACTCTAGGCTTTTTCACTTATAATTGGTCTAATCTGATATGATCCAAGCAATGTTAGAATTAGATTTTGATGTAAAATTTTCTAATGTCCAACTTTACACTATCATGAATAACTTTTAACTCGACAGTTGGGTTGAGCTGATATTAGGTTAGAATTGCAGGTAAATAGGAGTTTGGGAATGGATTATTTTAGAGGGTCTAAGTTATTGGATGAATTATGTCAAATCTGTCTATCTGGACCTTCATCTACTGTTTGGACAATATTACGAACTACATATGTAATTCTGCTAAGATTCTAATTGGGTTGGAAATTAGACATTCAAACCTTTCCAGTAATAAATTGTAGGCCTATTAATTCATCCAAATAAGAAAGAACAACATATTTGAAGACAAGAATGAAATCTGCTAAAAATATGTGAAAATTAGAGAAATATTATTTTCTTGTGCATTATGGATTACATACTCTTTAGGAATAAGATATGGCCAACTTCCTTACTTATTTAGGAGAATAAATTGCTGATTTTTTTATCCTTGTAGCATTAGGAAAAATAACAAGCCTAGTATTGGGCCGAACACATCAACCCCTTGTTCCGCATGAATTGGGCTCTTCTTGGACCTAAACTAGATGAATTAAAGGTTGTCCTTCATGCTCCTTAAATGTCCCAAGCCCCTCGAGGTCCATTTTGCTTCATATGTTTTGAACAAGCTCATTCAATGCTTCTATAATCTTCTTCACCCTAGCTCTTATGATTAGCTCAAGTGGCACCTTCAATGGGTCGTTGGCATGATTACGCTTGGTGTTGGGCTAATCCGCATCAATTTTTAGCATAATTTCAAGTAAAGGACTAGAAAGAGCACATTGGGATAAGATATTTGAGCTATGAAGTGCAAATTATAATTGTAGAAGGAATCCAACTTGAATAAGAAATCCTAATGGGATTAGAATTGGTTAGAGTAAATCTGACAAGCTGAACCTTTGTGTACTATTTAGACTATATCTAGAACTATAGAAGAAATTTTGCTGCGATTCAGATTGGGCTAAAAACTATACATCGTAAGCTTTTAATTAATATATGGTAGACCTAATAACTCATCCATGAGAAAACTACATATTTGAAATATGCTAGTAGACTAACACGAGGCCAACCTAATCTTTCCATATTAGGATGATTTCATGGCAACTTATTAATAACATGTAAAGGGTTCCACATGACCACAAAAACTCTCTAAAAGGTCAAAGTCAATGCACAAGTTATTAGAATCAGATTAGTATAAGGAAACCTTAAAATTATCTAATTAGAAATTATTTGGTAACTAGAAAACTTCTCTGCCTCATCATGCACACATAACTGACCCTATCCTTAAAGAAAGAAAGGGTAGTCACATTCAGAACATACAAGAAAAGAGGGAGAGGAATTATATGGTCATAAAAAAAATTCCTTATTCAAAGTTATGTTAATCAGTACTCTTGGATCTTAAATTATCACGAGAATCTGTGTTTAAAATTGTTTTATATATGATAATGATTCATGAATATCTTGTGTTTTTCTATGATCAAACTTAATGATTGATTAGCTAAATTATATATGATGCATGTATTGCTATTGATTAGTTTATGTCAGATGTATAACTAATTAAATAAATAAAGTAGAAAAAGTATTTAATTTTTGAACCCATGATTGATTATTTGTTACTTAGAAAGCATAAATCTTGATTAAATTAATTACCCATGCGTGTTTAATTATCTTGATGTTAGATCTTAATGCTGTCATAGAATTAATTCTTGCATGATTAATAAAGGTAATTATGTGATTGGGTTTGATTGAAGCATGGATGCTAGATTAACTAAAAAGTAAGGATATGTAAAAAAAACTTATTGTTTTTCATGGTTGATTTATTTGTTATCACAAATCAATTTAGAAAACATATCTAAATTCAATTATTGATGTTCAATTATCATTGAGAAATACATCTTATAAAGTAATAAAAAATATTCTCTCTATATTTATATTATGACAAATCTGCCTCTTAATTTTTTCATAATTGATTTCTTTCATTTTTTTAGCTTTCTAAGTTGCTTTGATGTAGTTTAGATCATAAACAAGATTTTTAAAATTTAGTGCATCTTTACTTGGTTTGCCTTAATATAAACTTAAATAGCTTGTTTTGATTGAATAATTAAGTCCTAATAATAGTATCTTTGTAGGATGATACCCTTACTTTCTATACTATAAATCATTAATTTTAAAGGTTTTAAATTTGCATGACTTCAACACTCGTCAAGCTTTTGGTGTTGTTTCCAATGATACTAATCATTAATTACTTGAATCAAGCTTTTTTTTTTTTAGTTTAGCTTACTGTTATAGGTTGTATGTCCAAATTCAATTTCAAATAAGAAAGAAAACCTAGAAAGGAAGGTTTAGAGAAGTTTTACCAAGTAGTACCAGAGGCACTAAATCGATTTCCATGAATAGAGACCAGACTAGACGTAAAATACACTCCAAATAAACTTTCTTTGCTGCCCAAAAACAACTCATGCATAGAATGTCCTGATCTGGTCGAATTACCCACCAAAAGAATTGAGTCAAACCCATCATCCATAAGAACCTCAATCTAACCGAATGCATTCAGGAAGGGAGATTATCCCACCAACACACACACACACTAAGCGCGGCAAACAAGAAGTTTTATTAATCTGAATCGTCTAACCTTCATGTCTGGTTATGGCATTTAATATCTCTATCATGAGGAGGTTGAGATTCAGATTTACCTTTTCCATCTGTATGATTATCCTTTTTAGCCTTAGTTGGTCCAGCCTTTGCATGTATATAAGGTTGTGGCTAGACAACCCTCTCTCTTCAAATTCGGCGTCCATGTTAAAGAAGATGAAGTCGAGTTGGCCTGAACACGTGTGGTGCCCCTTCTCTTTATTTGCCTATCCAACTTTGTTGCCATATGGATCATGTCCTCCAATTCCATATAATGTTGTAATTCTACAACATTTGCAATGTCTCTACTCAACCTATTAATAAATGTAGCCATAGTGGCTTCTCTATCCTCAATCATTGGCCCGAATCAATGCAATCTCTATCTCCTTGAAATACTCATCCATAAATTTAGAACCCTGATTCAAACCTTGCAATTTCATATACAACTCTCTATAGTAGTGGTTAGGCACAAATCGTCTTCTCATCAACACTTTCATGTCCTCCCATGACAATATTGGTCTTTATCCACTCCTCATGCTACTAATCACATTCTAATCCCATCAAATCAGTGTGTAATCCATGAATTCAATGACTACTAATTTCACATTCTTTGCCTCCGAATAGTTATGCCAATAAAAAATCCAATCCACCTTTTTCTCCCACTCAAAATACACCTAGGGATCGTTTCTATCTTGAAAAGATGGTATTTTCAGTTTGATAGCATCCAAACCACCATCTACATCATCATGTCCCCTAAAGTGATGGAAATGTCCCCTTTGGTCGAATTGGCCCCTGGTTCTATTCCCAAAGTCCCTTTGGTTTCTAGGATGTCGAAAACCTTTCCTATGGCCCATAGCCTCATCCTCAAAATCCTCATAATCAGCTCACCTTGGCCTTTCAGCCCTACTATTATTGTTTGATTTCAATTCAGCTCCAACCTTGCTCATCTCTTGGGTACTTGTTCCAGCCTCGTTACCACATTTTTCAACCTTCTCAAGTCTGTCACACACATTCCCCATCATGAAATTCACCCTCTCCATCTTCTTTATCAAGGCTTGAATTTGGAACTTTATATCACCCTCGGGATGGGGGTGGTGTGTTCTTCTGATCACACATGATTATACCTAAAAAAAATTGGTTAATGGTAAAAAAACATTTCCTCATGTCGCTCATGTTTCACTCAAAATTAGATTTTCCCCCTCGTCTCACCTTCTTTGCCTCTTGCGGAACTAAATCCAACACAAAATAGAGCCAACTTAACAGCATAATCTATCAAAATTATGAATAAGACTGAAGACTCAATTAAAAACAATTACGAAGTATGCAAAAATGATGGAAACAAATACCCAAATATGTTATATATGATTAATATATGCTGCAATAACGAAAACAACAGAAACAAAACAAGTTTTAAGGTTGACCCAAAAACAGACTCGTTTACCACAAGTCTGTATCTGGAACCTAAGGTAAAAGATGTCTAAATGAGCTCAAATTTGATATATGGTGTGATCTCAACCCATATATCTGAATACTAAATTTGAGTAATTGTCAATAAGGTTTGATATGCGGACGCAAAAACATTATGAATCAAACCTAATCAAATTCGGACTTGAAATTCTAAGCAAACAATATGCAATTGACTTTAAAATTAATATATGGTCCTATTAGGAGCCCAATAATTAGACTGTCAAGTTTGAGCTAATTCTGAGTTGATTTAATCAGACTGTCAAGTTTGACACCAATTTGAAGTTGATTTGATCCAGTTTTTATGCGGTAGGAGAAATAAATGTCTGATTGAACGACTATTTTTTTTCTTTTTTTTTATGCTACTGGTATATTTTGAACAATAGCAAAAAATGAAATGTCAATATTTTTGCGGAATCAACAAGAAATGACAATTTCAAAAGGATAAAACCTGATTAATGGAGCTAAGTTCTGATACCAAATGATGTGAAACCTTTTGATCACGCAATCAAGCAACCCAAATGCTAAAACATCAATTCTTGGAAAGCCAAGTAATAAAATTAAATAGGAGTGACACAAAGATAACAGCATTATTGGAAACAACCCCCCACCCAACAAATATTGATTCGTGAACGACAAGTGTAAAGATGACGCCACGAAGTCAGTTGTTTTTTCATAAGTTATTTTCAGTCCTTTAAAGAACCAAAGAAGGGAGAATATCTCACCAACACACAAAACGAAGTTTGCGGCAAAAACAAGTACATATTTAGAAGTCTACCCCTTCATGTATGATAAGAAAGCTATTGATGCGAACCTTATGATCATGTGGTCATGCAACCCACACGCAAAGACACAATTTCCAGGAAAGCCAAGTAAATCAGATTTGATAGGTATGACACAAAAATAACTTGTACCTAGGCACCACCATTATTGGAAACAGAAACCCCCACCCATAGAATATTGATTCACAAATGAGAAGTATAAGGATGATGCCACGAAGGCAGTTGTTCTTCAATAAGTCGTTTTCAGTTCTTTAGATAACCAAGGGAGATTATCCCTCCAATACACAAGATCCTTGTAGAACTAGGAGATTCCTTGCCACACTTGGAAACTATATTGTAGCCTATTAAAGATCCTTGTAGAACTAGAAGATTCCCAAAACAAGCTGCCACATCCTTGTAGGAAAAAAATCCTAGCCAAATAGGAAGTAAATAACAAAATTCGTATAGCCTCTGTTGACCAGTATTGCAATGCCTTCCCGAACTCCAATTGACCTGAACTTTTAACCCAAGGTAGGACAACATGTCAAGAGACTCCACATACCATGAAACTGGACAGTTGCGCATTTTACATCAAAATCCAAGTTTGACATACTATCATGGTCTTCCTAAGAGCATTGTATCCGATCGAGATGTTAAGTTTTTGAGTTACTTTTGGAAGGTTTTGTGGGGTAAGTTAGGAACTAAACTTTTATATTCTACTACTTGTTATCCACAAACAGATGGCCAAACTGAAGTTATTAACCGGACTTTGATTCAATTGTTGAGGGCTATCATTCAGAAGAATCTTAAAAATTGGAAAGATTGTTTGCCATTCATTGAATTTGCATATAATCGTAGTGTGCATTCTACTACTGATTATTCCCTATTTGAGATTATTCATCAGTCCATTCCTATAATTAATCCATGCATTAGAAGTTGCAAGAAATGAACGTCCGAAAATAACAGGAAATGAATTACATGGTTCAACAGGTTGTGTGTCCAAGACAATAAAATCCATATGGTAAATGAATTTATCAACTTGTACTAACACATCCTCAACTATTCCTCTAGGCACTTTTACAGATCTATCAGCAAGTAAAAGAGTTATAGAAGTTAGTTTTAACTCACTTAGATTGAGACTTTGGTAAACTAAATATGGAAGTAAATTTACACTAGCTCCAAGATCAAGTAAAGCTCTTTCAATTTTATGTTCTTCAGTAAAGCATGAAATTGTAGGATAACCAGGGTCTTTATATTTCAAAGCATTATTGTTCTAAAGAATAGCATTTACTTATTCGGCTAAAAAGGCTTTCTTTTTCACATTCAGTTTTCTCTTCACAGTGCACAGATCTTTGAAAAATTTAGCATAAGAAGATACTTGTTTAATAGCATCCAACAAAGGCATATTGATCCTTACCTGTTTGAAAGTTCCAAAGATTTCAGAGTTGGTCATGGCATGAGGAAATGGAAGTGCTGTCGGGAAATCAGTCTTTTCTTTGCAATGTTCAAATTCAATCCCTTCCTTACCCTCAGAGATTCACTCATCATCTTTCTCACAAGGTTAAAGAATGGGTTTTTCAATAACCTTACCACTGCAGAGAGTAATGACTAATTTGACTTGATCCATGTGTTGGCTTCCAGGACTACTTACATTTGCATTGTATTGCCCCTTGGGATTTTGCTGTGGTTGAGATGGAAACTTACCTTTCTCTTGAAAATTGAGAACAGATGTAAATTTTGCAAGAGTATCTTTAAAATCTGTCATGCTTTGAGCAAGTTGAGTGTTGATTGTCTCTTGCTTTTCAATGAATGCATGCAATGTTTCCTCAAGATTTCTTCTAGGAGGGGGAGCACGAGGAGGTGCATATCCATGAGAATTTTGGAAATTATGGTGTGCTTGAAACGGTGGCTGTGAAGTTTGTGTATTATTGTTATCACTTTTCCAACTAAAATTTGGGTGATTTCTCCAACCAGAGTTGTATGTTTGCGAGTATGGGTTAGATTGGGTCTTTGAAAACATTTTAAAACATGTGTTTGTTTATGGAGACATTCCTTAAAAGAAGGCAAAGTTGGACAGTCATTGGTTGAATGTTCATTGGTTTCACAGATTTGACACATAATATCTTGAATAGATTTTAATTGACCACTCTTTTTCAATTCTAGTGCCTCGACTTTTCTAGCTAAAGATGCAAACTTGGCTTGGAGGTCATGATCTTCCCTAAGGTTGTACATGCCTCCACTAGATGTATGAGGTTAGGTTTTACTTTGTGCCTCATAAGTGCTTGTAGTGTCCCAATTTTGAGCATTTTCAGCTAACAATTCTAGGTACTCTCCATTGCTTCATTAGGGTCTTTATCTTCAAAAGTTCCATTGAACATCAATTCAACCATTTATCTATCTCTAGGTGTTAACCCTTCATAAAAATGTGAAACCAATCTCCATGTTTCAAAACCATGATGAGGGAAAGTATTAAGCAAGTCTCGATACCTATCCCAACATTGATAAAATGTTTCTCTTGGTTTTTTAGTGAAAGTGATGATTTGTCTTTTGAAAGTGTTTGTTTTTGTGAGACGAAAAAAAATTCTTTAAAAATTTTTGTTGCATTTCATCCCAAGCACGAATAGATCATGGTCTCAAATTTTGTAGCTATGTTTTATCTTTATCTTTTAATGAAAAAGGAAAAAGCTTTAATCTGATGGTGTTCATGCTACAATTTGAGTCATTATAGGACAGACCTCCTCAAATTCCCTTAAATGCAAGTATTGATTTTTTAAATCTAAGCCATGAAAAGAAGGTAAAAGTTGAATGATGCTTGACTTAAAATTAAAATGAGATGCAATAGGAGGAAAAACTATGCATGAGGGTGCACTTGTTCTTGTGGGATTCATGTGGTCTCTAAGTGTTCTTACACGATTATTCTCATTATGAAGCGACTGATTATTATCTTCTTCTGCCGTATTTTTTGAAAATGATGAGGATACCCGACAAAGTCTACCACTTAATGTACGTGACCAAACTCTCATGCACATGTAGGAAGAAAATAAAAGGAATAAGAAAACAAAACAAAAGGAAACAAAACAAAGTTAGATACAAGAAAAGTGAAAAGAGAATAAAATAAATATTATAATTTATACAAGAATTTAGCTCCCTGGCAACGGCGCCAAAAACTTGACACAACCAAAAGATTGATGTCTTCTCCCAAGCACAGGAGTGTCGAATTAATAAATAACCCAGCAAGACCGATGTTGAACCATAGGGAGGTTAACTATATAAATTGTAGATGATAACAACAACAACAACAAGAACAACAACAACAAGAACAACAACAACAACAATAATCATAAGAAGAAGAAGAAGAAGAAGAAGAAGAAGAAGAAGAAGAAGAAGAAGTTAAAGAGGACTTTGAGATGTAAGACTAATGTGAGGATTAAACAATGATAAAAACAAATGTCAAGGTTAGAGGATCCACTAATAGTATTTTAAACAAGTAAAGTATAAACTCTTATTATTCAACTGGAAACCACACACAAAGAAGGTTCTAATCGGATTATAAATTGTTAACATGATTTCATAATTTAACTTATTCAAATAATGCTAATACTTGTAAATGTTGTCCGGCATTCATGATTATAACTTATGTTAATAACAAATCAAGTTCCTTTTGTCATAACCCATTTTTTTGTTATTCACCTTTTCTCTACCAAAAAATAAAAAAAATATATTCGAACTAAAAACAAAAAAAATCCAAAAAATAATAACAGTGAGAGGAGGATGTCAGAGCGCCCAGAAAATGGCTAGAAATTGGTTGAGGAGGCTAAAAAATTCAAAGATTAAAATTTGATAGTATATTTTACAAATGAAGAGCCTTGTTGACAAAGAAAAATTCAATTTGAGGAAAAAAAATCCAAAGTAAGATGTTTATGGACTCAATTAAATTTTATTGGAGGTTTAATTGAATTTATATAGGGTTTGATTACAAGAAAAAATGATTTTAAAATCATTTTAGGCTTTTAATTGGAAGAAATTAAAGTTTTGGGGTCAAAGTAGAATTTTTGAAAGTTGATTTGGTTAAATCAGGGGCTTAATTGCATAAATATTGAAGTTTGATGGCCAATGAGGGACTTGATTGAAGAAATCCAAAACCAAGGACCGAATTGGAAAAGGCATGTAAATAAAGAGACTGAAATTGACCAAATCAGGGGTCAAATTGAAGAAATTGGAAGTTTATTGATCAATTAAGGGTCAAATTGCATAAATCCAAAACCAAGGACTAAAAGAAAAAATACGTCGAAATCTGGGTTTAAATTGAAGTTCTTCATGGGTAAAATTGAACAAAATTAAAAGTTTGAAGCCAATGAGGGGTGTAGATAGAAATAAATCACAAATTGAAGGACTAAATTGTAAGATACTATTCATCGTTTTCTCCAGCGAGGCTGGTTGGGTGCCCACTTTCCCAAGGCATTTGGCGCCTCGTTTCTTCACCAAATTGGATGAAACGTACACGCAAACGATCCTGTGATACCTGACTACACACTAATGTAAGCTATTCGGGCTGATCGAGGCTGTAGAAGCGGTGGCACCGCCACAAAGTGAACAACCCGACCAGCCATTTTTCCTGCAAAACTGACAGTTCATCATTGCTACTTTGAGCCAATGGTTGAGATGCTTTCCGGTTGAACCAAGGGCTGAGATTTTGCACCAGAAGAGATAAAGTGTCCCTCTTCCACCGCCTATAAATAGATTTTATCTTCATGCTCAAGGGGTGGAGAAATTTGGGGTTCAAAGCCAGCCAACAAAACTAGCTTCTTCCCTTGAATTTTTCCTTTTCTGCCATCTATCTCTTCACACTCTCTCTCTCCCAGCCATCCAGGCAACCACTGTCATCACCGTCAGATTTTCAGCCACCATCTCCACCACAAGAAGCCAACACAACCACCGTCCAGCCACAGCAACGGCCGGTCCTCTCCCTCTACAGATTTTCCTCTTCTTCATTCTTCCTGCCGCAACCACCCTCAGCCAACACCGCTTGCACCACGCTGTCCTCCGCCACCGTCAGAACCACCGCAGGTCAGCCTTCCTCACCCCTTCTTCTTCTTCTTCTTCTTCTTCTTCTTCTTTGTCCCAGTGCGTGAACAGCAGATTCACGCCCACTATTCATGCAGCAGTGGGAATTGGCCCAGATTTGTTGTTATGCGTCGGGTCGGGTCCGGTCCAGTCACAAAAATTTTCAAAAAAATATTTTTAGAAAAATTTGTTATTTTTTCGCGTATTTTGTTATGGAATTTTGCTTAATATTGGTTTGTATTTTTATACCATAAAGATACGAATACAGTATTAAAATACTCGGTTTTCGTCAAAATATTGCAAAAAAAATTTATAAACAAAAAAAATATTTTTCTTTCATGCATATGACCAAGTCTCTCAAAGATAATAAAAAAAGTCATATCATTTTTTATATAAAAAAACATAAAAATTCAAAAATATGTTTTATCATGCATCTTGACTTTAATAACTAGTTTATTAAAGTCACGAGAACTAGGCCAATATTTCAAAAAACATAAAAAAAAATATTTTTTCTTTTAATATCCGGGATTAGGAATTTATACGTAAAACGTATTCCCAATATTAAAAAGGTAGTTTCTTTATTTGACGTTGGCACAATTAGGTTTTACCCCATAAGATAAGAACCTCCTTACTGAGGAGGGCTTTTCTTGAACCATAGATAGACCAACAATTAAAAAACATGACAAGATCTTAGTTTTTATCAAAGAATTAAACAATGCAGCTTACCTTAGGTAGGACATATTTGGGGCATACATTTCCTTTACACAACCAGTCTCCATACCCGATCTCTGAGACCAGTTGGTGTTCTTAGTGACCAAAATATTAGGTGGCGGCTCCCATTCCATTTTTTCCACTGATAAAAGACAAGAATTCCTTATTTTCCTATATTTTCCAAGATAGAAACTCCACACCTGATGAGGGTGGTGGGCGATCGCTGCGACGCTGCTCACGTGCGACACCTTTCATAGCACATGTGTCGGTTATACCGTACAGTTTGGGCTATGAAAGTGCCAAGTATTTGTTGTACCAAGGGTTATACAACCTAAATCTAGATTAACCATTTAACAAGCAAAGTATTAAAAGTGAATAAGATAACAAATAGAAAACATGTTAGTATCAAACATTAAGGTCCATGTTGAGTTTATACCATACATATTCTTACACCATTAGTGTAACCTTTTCACCTTGACATAATAAACTTAGCTAAACATAATGAAAGAGAGAAACATAAATAAACAAGATAAGAACATAAATAAGATATAAGTTAACTAAGTAAATGAAAGGAAACGAAAAACATAAACAAGAGATTAATATAAACGAAACTTAAGCATTACAAAATATAAAGCGAGAGAGCAAGAACATGATCTTGATCTAAAAACCAAGATGCCTAAATATATGGCAAATGCCTCCTTTATAGGCCAAAATTTGAAACTATTGATTTAATGATTAATTGTTGAGTGGTTGGCCACATCTTGACTTGGTGACAATCCTTATCTTCTTGTCTGAACAAAACATTATTGTTAATGTCAGAATTTGAATAGATTGTCCGCATGAAAGTTCTAGGAAATTGTCTCAGCTTTCCAACAAAAAAACAATCAGTGCATTTGGACTTATAGAACTCGAGATATGGGCTAAACATTGAACAGTGTCTGGGCTGCAGGACAGATTCTGACTTCTCAATTATTGCTAAGATTTGGACTTCCAAACAGCAGAATTGATTCTTTCACTCCCATGAATGTTTTAGGCCTATGTCTTAGCTTTCTAGCCATATAAACCAAATTGAAATCCAAGATCTACAATTGCAGATATGACCCAATGACTGAACAGTGTTCTAGTTTGGACTGAATCAACATCTCTTTTCTAAGCTAAACCCTCTCTTTGTCTTCTCAATTTCAGTTGTTAAACTCATAAATCAATCCTTTGATTTATGTGATAGGTTTGCATTTAAGATGGACATTTACCATAAATTAAAAGTATCTTATAGTATCAGACTTGTTATTATACAACATGCTTTAGTTAAGGAGTTATTTATGCTTTAAGTGCAAAATGATGATATAAAACCTTGATAAAAATGCACTTTTAAGTACTAATCATAGATCACTTAGGTGACAACTCTTTGTCTACACATATCATATATGTTTCACCTAACCACTGTTTCTAATCTTATATGATCATAAGTAACTCATCCAAATTATATAAGTCGGAAGGCAACATATCATGTTCTCAACATGTACTTAATATTTTAACAAGGGATTTATTATTTTAATTAAGTCTCATTCCATAGCAATAGTGATATATCATACATTACAATTATATATAAACATACACCCCTAACTTGCCATTCTAATTAAATAATTATGGACATATCTAAATTAATTTCCTCGAGTCATCAAAGAGAATTAGACGGTCAATTCTAGGAAATTATCTCAGCTTTCCAACAAAAAAAGAATTAGTGCATTTGGACTTCTAGAACTCAAGTTATGGGCTAAACACTGAATAATGTTTGGGCTGCAGGACAGATTCTGACTTCTCCATTATTGCTAAGATTTAGACTTCCAAACAGCAGAATTAAGTCTTTCACTCACATGAATGTTTTAGGCCTATATCTTAACTTTCTAGCCATATAAACCAAATTGAAATCCAAGATCTACAGTTGCAGATATGACCCAATGACTGAACAGTGTTCTAGTTTAGACTGAATCAACATCTCTTTTGATAACGTTTCAACAATTGAATTTGGAGTTATGCTTAATAGCGTAAGACTTGACGGTAAAAAATTTTATGCTAAAATCTGAATCTGACCTTGCGTGGATCGTATCATTAGGTTTTCATGATATTAAAAAACTTCTCGATATTAAATCGACACTCAATCTTGTAGAGTTGAATTGAATTTTATCAATTAAAAGAAGTTTTGAATAGGGTTTTGCACTATAAGATCAAAAATCTTAATTTTCATCTATCTTTCAGCTTTGTGATTTAGTTTTTAGTTAGCAATTATAATATTTCTTAAATGCAAACTTTGACTTTTCGGTTCATAATTACAATTTTTTTTATTATGTTAGAAATGTGTTTGCACAGCCATAATATTTCTTTTCTACTTTAAATATTAACTTTTGATCTAACCCGCAACGTAGCATAGGTAAACTAAGTAGTTGGAATCTAAAGCTTGATGAATGTCTTAAACATTGTTTTCGCTGATATTCTCTTTTGTTTTATTTCGTGTCTTCGTTTCGTTAACAATTCGTACAAATTTGCATTGCTACTTGCGAAATTGTAATCATAGTTGTGTTTTGCTTTGTTTTCAATATATTTATTGATTCTTGAGTCTGAAAATTATAATTAGAGTGCGCTGCGAAGGTTACTTGATGCAAACCCCGTGATCACATGGTCACGCAACCCACAATCAAAATTGAGATCTGATCCTGGAAAGCCGAAATATGTCTGATAGGAGTGTGACACAATGGAAACCTGCCCCAAGGCACCAACACTATTGGATTGAGTAGAATGACACCAGGAAGCCAGTTAATCTTTGATAAGTCAGATTCAGTTCGTTCAAGAACTGAAGAATGCAAGAATCACTCTTACGTGTTAAAACTGAACCTCCAATTAAAACCTTAAGAAGCCAATATCAAAATAAGCCCAAATTTAATATATGGTGCGATATCATGCTTAATACACAGAGTATGAAGTTTAAATTGATTCTAAGGTGGTTTGCTTATGGTTCACTAAAAGTAGTGTTTCTACGACAGAATTGAACCTTGAATTAAAACCTCAAGTACACTATACCCAAATAAGACCAAATTTTATATATAATTCTATCTCATCCCAATACACATAATATTAAGTTTCAATTGATTCTAAGGTGGTTTGCTTATGGTTCACCAAGAGTTGTGTTTCTATGGCAAAAATTGAATGATCCTTTAAATTTCAACTAATCCCTCTCTCTGTCTTTTTTTTTCTTTTTAATATACTGATATGATTAGAGACAGTAACAAGATGAAATATAACCTCCCTTTTTAATATACTTAAATTCCAAATGTAAGCCATGACGAAGATGATGGAAAGAATGAATTCCGTGATGGGGAACGTGTGTGACAGACTTGAGAAGGTGGGAAAACATGAAAACGTGGCTGGGACATGTACCCAAGATGTGTGAAAGGTTGGGGCTGAACCGAAATCAAACAATGTGATATGGTTCAGCCTTGTGATACGACCCAAATAAGGTCAGATTCGGATTTTGGAGTAAAAAGCGCAACAATCCAGGTTTATAACAATAGTTATAATTCTCAATCCAACCGTTGGATCGAGCTAAAATTGTATGTGGTCTCTCTAAACATGTTGTCCTACTATGGGTTAAGATTGCAGGTCAATCAGTGTTTGGTAAGGGCACCACAATACTGGTCAAAAGAGGCTGTACGAATTCCCTTAAATGCAAGTATCGATTTTCTAAATCTAAGCTATGAAAAGAAGGTAAAAGTTGAATAGTACCTGGCTTAAAATTAAAATGAGATACATTAGGAGGAAAAACTATGCATGAGGGTGCACTTGTTCTTGTGGGATTCATGTGGTCTTTAAGTGTTCTCACATGATTATTTTCATTATGAAGCGACTGATTATTATCTTCTTCCGCCATATTTTTTAAAATGATGAGGATACCCTAAAAAGTCTACCATTTAATATACGTGACCAAACTCTCATGCACGTGTAGAAAGAGAATAAAAGGAAGAAAACAAAACAAAAGGAAAC
>Ga0325411_1003040_pt1 | contig 18886 bp, 15 predicted proteins | sample PopdelMetagenome_13_FD_206181 | JGI IMG/M metagenome (GOLD analysis project Ga0325411, IMG submission 206181) | Populus deltoides microbial communities from Bellville, Georgia, United States - Xylem-PdIQD-R4 | ecosystem: Host-associated > Plants > Phyllosphere > Stem > Wood/Secondary xylem...
AGAGACAGAGACAGAGACAGAGAAATAAATATAAATTTGTTCCTATGATGATTTTAGAGTGAATTTTTGTATTTCCACAACATGAGGTACAAAGAAAACATGTCTTCGGAGATAATATTTAGTTTTTTTCCCTAAAATATCCATGTATAAAACTCTCAATTTCAAAATTATCCAACTAATACATATAAAGATAAAAATTGTTATTATCATAATTTTAAAACCCAACACGAGGGTCGATTTGAGACAAGGTTGAGTCATGAGTCGGGTTGGTCCGGTCAGCATAGGAATAATAGTTATTATAATAATTTTAAAACCCGACTTGAGAGTCAACCTGGAAGAAGGTTCAGGTCACATATCGGGAGGGTCAATGTAAGAATAAAAGTGACTATTATCATAGTTTTAAAACTCAACTCGGAAATTGACTTAGGCAAGACCAGGGTCAATGTAAGGATAAATATGATTATTATCATAATTTTAAAACTCAACTCAAGGGTTTTCTTGAGAATCAACCCAGGACAAAGCTCAATTCACGGGTTGAGAGGGTCAATCTGGGGTTGATCTAGGCCAACATAAGGATAAAAATGATTATTATAATAGTTTTAAAACCCAACTCTGGATTTGACCCAAGACAAGATTTGAGTCACTAGTCAAGAGGGTTAACCTGGATTGATCTAATTTTTTTAAAAAATCAAAACAACCTTATTTTGACTATTTTTTTTATAAAAAAAAGTCAATGGGTTTTTTGCCCATGTTTTTATCCCAGGGTGACCCTAGTTTTTTATCGGGTCGGGCCAAGTCAATCCTTCTATTTTTTTCTTGAACTCGGATCAGTCCAATTCTCAAGTCAGCCTGGTTCTGGGTTAACCTATTAAGTCATTCTGGAATTTATACTAGGATTATTATAATATTATTAATTTCAACTCTCAATATAAACTAAAGTAAAAAAAATATATCTAATTATTTTTATAAAAATATTAGTTTGATAGTAATATATATTAAAGGTAAAATACACTTTTTTTATATTTTATAATGTCTTATCTGTCATAACTAAATATGATACAGAGACAGTCACTCTGTCTTGGACACCACTACTACATATTATTTTGTCTCCATCCTTTTTTTTTTGTCTTCATTGTTTCGGTCTCTTTTGTCCTAGAACAATAATCAAATGTTACCTAAAACTTTTAATATAAAAGGAATTTGTATTTACCATGAGCTTTTTAGGAGTAAGGAAGGTATAAAAGGATTTAGTGCTATTTTAATAGCTAATACTTCCTTTTCCTGAATTGGATAATTCTTTTCGGTTCCTTTAAAAGTTTGGTGACCTTAACAAATAATTTTGAGTCAATTATGCTACATGTTTTTTATTCATTCCTTTTAACGAAAAGAAACTACAACTATAAACTTAATTTTTAGTCGAGGCAAATAGCAACCTTGCAATTAAATGAAGAGTGAGATTATCAGACCTCAAATCTTATAAAAGTTAAAAACATGACGAGTGTCTAAAGAAGAAGTAAAATCAAATACTGAAATTTAAAGAAAACAATAAATAAAGCTATTAAAATAACAATAAAAACTAGAAAGAAATATAAATTGAATAAATAAAATTTTATAAATAAGACCAGTCATTGTTTACGATGACTACATAGCTTTTTATTTATTGATATAAAGTTTGAATATTATTTAAATATGTAATTTAAATCCTATATAGATATTATTAGATAAAAAGACTTCATTTATTTAGTTGAAGAGATAGAGACATAGATTGAGAAATAAATATAAATTTGTTCCTATGATGATTTTAGAGTGAATTTTTGTATTTCCACAACATGAGGTACAAAGAAAACATGTCTTCAAAGACAATATTTAGTTTTTTTTTCCTAAAATATCCTTATATAAAACTCTCAATTTCAAAATTGTTCAACTAAGACATATAAGGATAAAAATGGTTATTATTATAGTTTTAAAATCTAACATGAGGGTCGATTTGAGACAATGGCCGAGTCATGAGTCGGGTTGGTCCGGTCAGCATAGGAATAATAGTTATTATCATAGTTTTAAAACCCGACTTGAGAGTCAACCTGTGATAAGGTTCAGGTCACATATTGGGAGGGTCAATGTAAAAATAAAAGTGACTATTATCATAGTTTTAAAAATCAACTCGGAAATTGACTTAGGCAAGACCAGGGTCAATGTAAGGATAAATATAGTTATTATCGTAATTTTAAAACTCAATTCAAGGGTTTCCTTGAGAATCGACCTAGGACAAAACTCAATTTACGTGTTGAGAGGGTCAACCTGGGGTTGATCTAGGTCAATGTAAGGATAAAAATGATTATTATAATAGTTTTAAAACATGACTCTGGATTTGACCCAAGACAAGATTTGAGTCATTGGTTAGGAGGGTTAACCTAGATTGATCTATTTTTTTAAAAAAAAAAATTAAAACAACCTTGTTTTGATTAATTTTTTATATATATATAAAAAAGTCAATAGGTTTTTTTTCCATGTTTTATACCAAGGTGACCCTAGTTTTTTATCGGGTCGGGCCGAGTCAATCCTTCTTCTATTTTTTTCTTGAACTCGGACCAGTCCAATTCTCAAGTCAGCCTGGTTTCGGGTTAACCTATTAAGTCATTCTGGAATTTATAATTAGGATTATTATAATATTATTAATTTCAACTTTCAATATAAACTAAAGTAAAAAACAAATATCTAATTATTTTTATAAAAATATTAGTTTAATAGTAATATATATTAAAGGTAAAATACATTTTTCTTATATTTATAATGTCTTGTCTGTCATAACTAAATATGATATAAAGACAGTCACTGTGTCTTGTACACCACTACCACATGCTATTTTGTCTCCATCCTTTTTTTTTGTCTTCATTGTTTCGGTCTCTTTTTTCCTAAAACAATAATCAAATGTTATCTAAATCTTTTAATATTAAAGGAATTTGTATTTACCATGAGCTTTTTTAGGAGTAAGGAAGGTATAAAATGATTTAGTTCTATTTTAATAGCTAATACTTCTTGTTCTTGAATTAGATAATTTTTTTCGGTTCCTTTAAAAGTTTGTTGACCTTAACAGATAATTTTGAGTCAATTATACTACATGTTTTTTCATTTATTCCTTTAACGAAAAGAAACTACAACTAAAAACTTCATTTTTAGCCGAGGCAAATAGCAACCTTGCAAAATTAAATGAAGTGTGAGATTATCGGACCTCAAACCTTATAAAAGTTAAAACATGACGAGTGTTTAAAGAAGAAGTAAAATAAAATGCCGAAATTTAAAGAAAAAAATAAATAAAACTATCAAAATAACAATAAAAACTAGAAAGAAATATAAATTAAATAAATAAAATTTTATAAATAAGACCAGTCATGGTTTACAATGGCTACATAGCCTTTTATATATTGATATAAAGTTTGAATATTATTTAATATGTAATTTTAGTTTTTTAAAGATATTATTAGATAAAAAGACTTCATTGAATCTTAATATGAACTAAATTTCTCTTATATTAATATCCATGTGAGTAAATTTTAATTTGTAATTTTAGATTAGTTATTTTATCGAGGGCTTTTGGGTGGCATGCACATAAACATGCAATGCCATGTATCACATTTTGAACAGGAGTGGCATTTGAAGGAAGAAGTGATTTTAGAATTTGCTAATGAGAAGATTCAATCAGGTTTGTGAAAATGGAAGAGCCAAGATATCTACTTCACCAGCCTGCATTCCATTATATTGGTAACATACATAGCTTGATGACATTTGGGGCTCAAAAAGAGTGTGATTTTAGCACCGACTCACATCATAAGAAAACCTGATCGGGAGCTTACTACCTACAGCAACATCGGGATTATTACTTTTTTATTGTCTATGGATGGAGAGTTGTGTCTCATTGGGCACTGTAATCTCTGTGTTTCATCTCTCAGTGTGTATCGTATTTATTTAGCATTTGGTCATGTAGTGCTTGTTAGTGTCCCTTGTGACTTGTACAGTAGCATGCACGTAAGCACCTAACTATTGTTCATCAGCTGTCCTCTCCTCTCCTCTCCTTCGCTTATATAGCTTCTCTTTACTTCTTGATTAGTTGTATCAAAGATGCATGAAACGTTCATTTGGTTACAATCCAGGAGCTAAACACCACCTCAAATAACTGCTTCTAACACATTATGAAAATTATGAAAAAAAGTAAAATAAAGAAAAGATGATCATACTATTGGCAAGGAATTTTATTACTGCTCAAGAAAATTGCAAGATTTTGGTTTCTAATAAAAGATATTCAGAGGCTCATCTACAAGTCAAGGCTTGCAAGATTTTGGTTTCTAATAAAAGATATTCAGAGGCTCATCTACAAGTCAAGGCCATAAAGGCCTACATGAGACCCTAACAATAACATGAGATTATTGTTCAGATGAACCCTGAATTGATGTTGTATTACTACGAGTTTCTGCCTCAAAAGATGGAAAAAAGAAGTGAAAAGAAATCTCCACTAAATGCCAAGACAGGCGGAAAGTCATTTAACAGCGCTGAGATATCTGGAAGAGGTTTACATATAGCGTGGAAACCCAGAAAAAATTACAACAATATAAAAGAGAGGAAACGATAATTAATTTTTTAAATTAAGAACACATATTTGTTCAGGATGGCAGAGACTTCATAATAACACAACACCACACATGTATTGACGAGTGATAGAAGAATTTATAAGTGAAGTTAAAGATAAGAAATTGAGCAATTAAACAAAAATCATCAAACAAAAGCAATTTCATCACTTGATTTCCAATACAACAGAGTTCCGGCAACGCAAATTCTAAAACAACTTCAAGCATGATTCTTGCTTTACAAATGAGAAGCGAAACTAAAGGAATAGCAGAATGTCCACAAAACCAGTCAGCACATTTTCAGTTCTCTACTGTGGCTCTGCAGCCACCCCAACAACAAATGGGACCATAATAGGTATATTTTTTCTCTTAATCTGCATGCCTAAAGCCAGCCTTGCATATGTAGGTATGGGAAATATAGGAAAAATATATCACAGTAAAAACCTTGCCCCTAGAATTCAACACCATGGCCTTTTGGCATCTCTCCACTTGAACCAACGTTTTCTATCAGCCAAATTTCCTGGATGATGTCCATCAGCTTGCAAACAGTTGCCTCTGTCCCATGCAAGTGCCTGATTACATTGAAGTTTTTTATCACGGATCGTCGCTTCCTCCCTATATGTAGGGTTAGTATATCTTGGATGTTGGATGAAATGAACATTTTTCCACCACAGTTTTAAGGCCTGCACAAAACATGGTGAACGGGACTGAACAGTTAATTTAAAGCAATGTGCATTATAGCTAGATATTTTACGAGTAGACAGGAGGGTACAAGTGTTCTAAAAGTAATGAGTCAACCCATTTGATATTCTAATATGAGAACCACTTTCCTGTTTCAGCAAGCTCTATTTTTGTTCTAAAGATTCATGAGTTGATGAACACTAGTGTTAATTCCAATTGAGACTGATATATCTGTTGGGAACATAATAAACAAGTTGATGACTGCACTTACACTAGTGTTAAGTTCAGTTGATGCTGAGATCTAAGATCACCAGCCAAAGAGAGAATTAAGTAGCTATTCAACTGCACTTACATGCCAATATATCCATAATGCAACTTTATGTGGCATCAGCCAGAAGAACATAGCATGATCAGACACCGAGGAGAGTCTTTTAGCTTTCAATGAGGCCACAAAATAGTCACCAAGCTCAGGGTGCTGAACTGAAATAAACACAGATAAACTGTCCGTGGGATCATTTGCTTTGATATTCCAATCCCCCAGCATATCCTGTAATTTTCCATAAAATGCATATAATTTGAAGAGTGAAGAACTTTTCATCATAAAAAATGAGAACCATCAAATATGTTAGGTTGAGCATGATTGAAAAACTAATACAAAAAATAATAAGAAGAAAAACAAAGATAATTTTTGACATTACTGGTTGCAGGTTGTGATTCTCATATCACTTCAAGTTTCCTAACCTTGACTTCTTAATGTGTGAATATATTTTAAATGTGAATTCTATATCTTAACTAAGATGGTCCTAAATCAATCGAACCTACCAATACAAAAGTGGTCAATATATCCTGCTAAAAATCTACAAGTGCAAATATAAATGAGAACAATAAAGAAGTATCTTCCAGTATCTGAAACCAACAAGAGCCAACAATATCTAGGAAAATTAAATCCAAGACTCTCCAACCTAATCCCAACAATTTCAGCTCGTAGAAGCACCTTAGGCTTCAGCTGCCAATTGTTTTTCTTCCATTCATTGTTGCTGCTGCAAGAGACTTACAATAGACAAATATTTATTTGAACTTTGATATTGCACATCCAAGTCAAATGAGTCATAGTTTTATGTAATAGAAAAGATGCAGAAGAGGTTCCTAAGTTGCATCATCTGTCAAGGCATGAGAGAGGAAAAATAAATAAATAAAAAAACAACAACATAGCAGATGTTGCTTGTTATCATAGAAACCATTGAAGTGAATGAAAATTACAATTCAAGGTCCACAATGCTGCAATAAGCATCCCAAAAAAAAACAAGAATCAAATCCTACTAAAGTGTTCTAGAAATCAAAAGAATACAAGAGAACCATAGATCGATTGGACTTAAAAATGTGAACAAAATAAATAGAGTAAATTCAAGAAAATGAATTTATCATTAAGAAACAAATAAATAATTGTAATCAACCACAACATTAAAGAGAAAAGCAAATATTGAAACATACCATAAAAGGGCTGACATGTAATGGTTTTGCCACTACATCTGAGTTTGGATAAAAAATGAAAACAACTCTTTCACCCCATGGAGTATTTGTTACCTAAGCCAGAAACACCAGTAAGGTCAGGAGAGAGAACATGGTCCATCCAAGCATCTTAGCACACAATCAAGAAAATAATTATACAGCAAACATTATGCGCTTCCTGTTTGGAAATTTACATGTTCCAGAAGACAAATACATGAGAAACGTTTGCACAAGCATGGAGATGAAATATGCATCCTCTCCTTTGTTATTTCTTAGTGGGTGTATGTGTGTGTAAAAGGGTAAAAGCAATGTACCATTTATGGGTGAAAAATATTTCTTGAAAGCTCCATGAACTAAATTGAAGCAACATAAAAGATGGCCCCACGAAGGGTGAGAAAGAGTGACAATTGGGAGCATGAATTTGGTATTGCATAACTTATTATCATCTCTGGTAGATAATTTAATGTTTCCCATTCTTGGTGATAAAAAAAGAAAAAAAGAAAAGAGTTCATTGCATAACTTAAATAGATTAAACTTTACATTCAAAAGAAGGATAGTTTTTGGAATTATTACTACTCAGTTCTTCAAGGAGATGCACACACCATTCTTCCTTCCAACCTAATTAGATTCAACTTTCACTGTTTCCAATTTCACAACTTTTAATTTTATCAAAGCACAAACCTCCGCAATGCATTTCTTGAGAAGTGGAGCAGACCCATCCATGTCATAGCAATAATACAAACTCAGTGGATTTTGTTCATATCCCACACTTGGAGGTATTGTCAGCAGAAAACTGCATCAGGACCACAATATTCTAATTGATATATATTGTTTCAAAACCCCAATGAAAAGACATAAAAAAGAAGAAGGATTACACTGGTCCGGTGGTCTGAGCGACTTGGCGAGCTTCATCGGCGGAAAGGTGGTCGGGAGGTGCGTGTGCGTGGTCGAGGTCAAACAAAGCGTAGCGCACCGAGTAGCGGAAAGAGTGGTGGACAGGGCGGCGACGTTCGTGCCAGACAGTGCCTTGGTAAAGGGAGACGGCATTAGAGTGAATGGTGGAGGAGGGGCGGCGCGTGAAGAGAGTGCGGAAGACGAGGAGGAGAGAGAGGGCGAGAGAAGTGAAGAAAGTGGAAGTGATGGAGAAGAGAAGATCGAGGGCTTCCATATTTTTTTATTTATTTACAGTATAGATTTCTTGTTTGTGAATGGAATGGTTGTGTACTTTTAGACGCCTTTTTGGCTTTGGTAGTTAGTTATTGGTGAAAGCTGAGCAGTCGGAGCATCGGTATTTTACGGTAGGGAAATCGGTTCCGTACACACATTGGAATCTCACATGCTTGAGTTGGGTAGTCTTGACTTGTGTGGTCTAGGATTTCCTATCTATAATGATAACTAGTTATTTACTTCTTTTTTTGCCTCTCTCAATATTACTGTATACTATGTGCTTTTTAATATAAAAAATCTTAATAACAAATAAAATAAAGTTTATACAGGTATTTAATTAAATAAATTGAGAGAATTATTTATAAATTAAAAAAAATATAAAATCAAAATTTAATAAATCAAAATTAACTAGTCAAATTTATAATCCGAATTATAGACTTAATTGGGCTAAATAATTTTTTTAATAATTTTTTTATCTAAAATAGACACCTATAAAATTTAGAATTATTCAAATACTGAGGCAATTGGATAAAAATACCAAACTAAAACAAATTACATTGCTTAATTAATAATCAGTAAAATATTAAATGGTGAAATTAAAATAAAATAAATAAGAAAAAAAGGTCAAATTGTGATTAGGGACATTTGGGGAAAAAAAGGAAATAAAAAAAGAAGGAAAATGATCAGGTGCTCGGGCCTGGTTGACCCAAAGTACTCGGGCCTTATTTTTTTATTTTTTTAAAAGGCGTCAACCTTTTTTTAAAAAAAAATAGCAGGCGATGCATCACCTGCCTTGTCCAGATTATAGTGACATTTGGTCCCTGGGAAATCGGACTATGAATTTTCAAATTAAAAATTCATTTTCAACCATATTTCGACCTAAAAAACACTCTTAACACCTTGTAAAATATATTCATAACTCCAAAGAACCCAAAAAAATACTCGAAAACTTATAATCAACCCAAAACCAAATTATTTGTTAGCTCAAATCTACAGGCAAGTTCAAGGAAAAAAAAACACTTAGGATAAACTTTTCCTATTGAAAGGAACTCATTAACACCAAAATTACTTTTTTTGTGGCCTTAATAGGTGTAAACAATAACTTTCTCTCTCTATTTCTAGAATCTGACCACTTTCCCTTTCTTCTCTCAAACCAAAGACAAAAAAAATTGAAGTTTGTGACCAAAATTGACTTTGTTTTTAATTTTTAAAAATTGAAAGGACTACATATTTATAATTGGGAAAGTTTGGGGATTAAAATGCATATTTTGCATAAACTTTGTTAAAGCCACGTATTTCCTCTGTGATTTACACTTTGGTCCCTTCTTTTTTAATCTCATAATTTCTTAACAAATTAACCCAAATTGGCCTCCAATTTGGTAATTTAAGAATGAAATTTCAACTAGAATCGTTAGATTTTACAGATTCTAATAAATATAAAATTTACACAAATCTTGACAACATTTCAATGGCACCCTTGTAAATTTTTTATCATCCTCTGATCCAATGAATGTTTGAAAGTATTAACAACCTTCTTCCACTGGTGCTCCGTTGCATATCAGCCATACAACATAAGAATAAGAAAAGCATTATAGTCAGAATCATCATGCTTTCATGCCACAAATTTTGCTTTGATATTATTTTTCAGTAACCCTAATTAATCTAATATCAGACATATCAACAATTAATAATGGATAGATGCAGTGATAGCTAGGCAGAAAATAAAAGAAAATAGAGTACATTTAAAAGAGCCTAAACACCTTTCCTGTAATGAGAAAACCTTTCTCCCTAAGAGGGGCCGACATATACCTTTCCCAAGTTATAATGCTAAGTTCCATCTCTATCTAATTAAATAAAGAGTTGACATGCTGGAAAGTCAGCCAGTCTTAGGATATATATATATGAAAATAGAGAAACCCATGTGCCATAGTCAATTACTTTTTTTCTTTTCATAAACATGCTTGAAGCCATTTTTCATGAACAATTCCTTAACCCTCATTGCTAATTGTGGTGCACCAGATGGTGTATATTTGGTCTGGTAAAAGGCAAAATTATTGAAAACATAAATAAAAAGATCCAATCAATAGAAGAAAAAAACCAAGAAAAGAAATATAATTCTATACATGTATATTTATGACTCACTATAGAAATATTCTATCATTAATAAGTATCCAAAGTCTTTCAAGGCCTCTTCACTTCATAGCCTAAAAAGATTTAAAATTCTTATAATCATATTTATAGTTAAATGTTTTGTTTGCCTTTTAATCATCTCACCTAGATGTAATTCTTTAAATTATGAATATTTCAACAAATCAATAACTTTCCATCATAAGGGTAAGTAATAGATAAAAACGAACTTCACGTTCAAAACTCTGATGGACATCTTTAATATTGCAATCACAATTTTAAAAATCAGTTTCAATTTCAAACTCCAAATCACACAAATCAATAAAAAAACTAATTCTTTTCCCTAAATATCTTATCATATCTCTCAAAAGCTAATCAAGCTATAAGGAGGATAAAATCTGAACAATACAGATAAGAAAAAACTTTCAAGAACAAAAAAAACATAAAACTTTTCAAAGAATATGCATATGCACAAAACAAACTACTATTATTGCAAGTTGGATCTTGAGAGAACCAACTAGAAGGGAATCCAATTGATGAGCTAGGTTGGCGGTGGCCTTCCTAGCTAACATAAAGTGTAAGTAGAATAACAGAAAGGGGGTGAGAAGAAGACGGGAGAAAAAAAAAAGAGGTAATAGAGGGAAAAACATTAGAATTGTATTGCATTATTTTGTCCTTTCTATTCCATAAGTTGTTACAAATATAGCAGGATATAGATTTTAGAATATTGTTAAGCTTAGTTACACGTGTCTCTCGTAATAGTAACAAATAACATAAATAAGAAACAACACTGGTGCTGCATGATAGTAAGTGGTTTTATGTAAACGGTGCAATTGGTTGAAGGCTAGATAGAGCATTACTGAAAAACACCATCATTTCAATAATGGTCTTTTGATTTAAAATCCTCTTTACCACTATTGTTTTTCTTGGTTTGCAACAATACTCCCCCCTTGAAAGATTTTCTTGTCCTCAAGGAACAACTATGGGTACCTTATGAGAAGATCGTCGATAAATTCCTAGGTGGCCTTGGACAGTGATAAGTTCTTCTAGTGGACTAAGACTTGTGTAGCTATTTGATTATGGTGCTTAACCATTCTTTTATCAAGAATTACTTGGGGTTACAACTCTGGTTCTGAGTTTTGGGCAGGTAAGTTGTCATACACTATCTTATTTCTTGCATCTTGCTTTAATTGAGATACATGAAATACTAGGTGTATATTGCTTGAACTGGGAAGACATAGTTTGTATGCTACTGCTTCTACGCATTCAATTACTTGATAAGGACCATAATACTTTGCTGCCAGTTTGTGTGAAGTTCTCTTGCTTACCGTTTGCTACCTACAGGGTTGTAATTTTAAGTAAATCCAATCCCCCACCTTAAAGATTCGTTCACTGCATTTCTTGTTTGCAAGTTGAATCATACAGTGTTAAGCTAGCTTAAGATTATCCTTGATGATCTTGATCATGTCTTCCCTTTTTGTTAATTGTTTGTCAATAGCTTCTTTATTAGAGTCCTTAGATAGGAAAGATATGTGGATTGGAGGTACTTGGCCATATAAAACTTCAAAGGGTGTAGACTTCAAAGGCCATATAGAACTTCAAGTATTGTTCCAAGCACCGATTTACCACTTTTGTCTATCTGTCAGTTTGGGGATGGTAGGCTGTAAAATATAATAGTTGAACTCCCTAACAAGCAAACAAGTCTTTCCAGAATTTGCGTAGAAATATAGGGTCTCTGTCACTCACTATAGAAGCATGTAAGCCATGTTGTTTGTAGATGTTATTCATGAAGGCATTCACCATTGTTACAACAGTATAGGAATAAGATATGGTAATGAAATGGGCATACTTGTTGAATCTATCCACCACCAACAAGACAACATTCCTCCCTTTTGAGTTAAGTAGCCCTTCAATGATATCCATGCTGATGTCCACAAAAGGTGCTTTGGGTATAAGGAGGGGTTGAAATAGACCAAGTGTGAGGATATTCTCACTCTTGTTCTTCTAACATGTGTGACACTTCCTCATATATTCTCTCACATGTTTTTATTGTTTCTACTAATAGAATAATGACCCTAACCATTTTGCAGTGACAGTAACACCAGAGTGGCCCTCTATTGTTGATTCATGATAGATGAAGATTAGTTTACCTTGCATGTTAAAGTCATTGCCCACTACCAACTTGCCCTTCCTGTGTAAATGCTCATTCACCCATGTATAATGTGGGTGTAGACTACTGTCCCTTATCTAAATTAGTTATGATCTCCATTAAAGCCCTATTCATAGTCTAGGATGTTTTTAACTCTTCTAACAAGATGGTTGAAATGGTGGACATTATTAGGGTGAACACCTCACTACTGAAGCACTTATATAGAGATCAACAACAATATTTTCCTTTCCCTTCCTATATTCAATGTTGTAATTGAAGCCTAAAATCTTGGCTAGTCAGATGTGTTGAGAGGGATAGGATACCTTTCGTGCTAATAAGTACTTGAGGCTAACATGGTCTGTTTTGATTGTAAAATGTCTCCTTCATAGGTAGTGTCTCCATTTGGTAACCTCATGTAGGATGGCCAACATTTCCTTTTCATAGGTCGATAAGGCTTGCTGTTTGGGTCCTAAGGATTTGCTAATGAATGTTATAGGGTGTACCTCTTGCATATGCGCAACACCTATACTAGATCCTGATGTGTTTGTTTCAACCATAAAATGCTTGTTAAGGTTAGGTAGAGAGAGAACTGGTGGTTGTGTCATAGCTTTCTTTAGGCCTCTGAAGGCCCTGATTGCGCATTCATTCCAGAAAAATGCATCTTTTTGAGTAGTTGAGTTAGTGGTTTGCTAATGGATCTATAGCCCTTAACAAACTTTCTGTAATAGCCAATGAGGCTTTAGAATCCACGTAGTTGCTTGACATTCTTGGACTCAGGTCAGTCGATAACAACCTGAATCTTTTTAGGGTTAGTAGTTATTCCCTCCTTAGAGATCATATGCCCTAAATATTCCACTTGATAGATGCCAAATGCACACTTGCTGCTCTTAGCCACAACTGATGCCTCTTTAGTAACTCAAATACTATTTACAAGTGCTCTAGGTGTTCTGTCATTGAGTGACTGTAGATTAAGATGTAGTAAAAAACACTAACACAAACTTCCTTAGATGCTTTCAAAACACTTCATTCATTAAGCTCTAAAAGGTGGTGAGGGTGTTGGTTAGCCTAAATGGCATTACTAAGAATTCATAGTGACCATTGTGAGTTTGAAATGCTGTCTTGAACACATCCTAAGGAGTCATTATAATATGGTGGTAACTAGATCTTAGATCCACCTTTAAGAATACAGTTGCACATACTAACTCTTTTAATAACTCATAAACTAGAGGTTTTGGAAATTTGTCTTTGGTGGTAAGTTGGTTGAGGGCCCTGTAATCAACATAGAGTCTTCATGAACCATCTATTTTCTTAACCAAAACAACGAGGGAAACAAAGGGGTTGTTGCTATGTTAGATGATTCCAGACTCGAGCATTTCCTCCACCATCTTTTTCAATGTCTTTTTGCACTCTAGAGTATCTATAGGGTCTGAGGTTATCTAATTGAGCACTTTCCTTCATAAGGATAGTGTGGTCATGAGTTCTAACAGGGGGCAGTCCCTCGGGTTCTTTGAATATCTCCTTGTAACTCTCTAGTAATACTTCCAAGGTCAATCGTCCCTTGTAGTTGCTTGTGGTTGATGGTGACATGAAGTTTATAATACTATTTTTATCCATGATAGTTCTCAAACTGTATAGACTTATACCTGCCCATTATGTAGGGCTAACCAACAAGTTGTTAAGTTGTGTCAACTCAATGGTCTGTACCCTAACGCAATCAATGCCTTTGAGCAATACATCTTGGTCGTGCCATTTGAAGGACATCTAAAGATCCTTATATTTAGATACAATATTGCCTAGTGTTGCTAGCTATTAGATGCCCAACACCATGTCATAGTTGATTGGATCGACAATGAATACATTAGTCATGAAACTCACTCCTTGCATTCTCTATCTAAAATTGATGCACATTATTGAGTGGTGCATAGTTCCACCATTTGTTATTTCCACCACTAAGGTTCTGATGGGAGTAACTAGGCATTATAGCTTATTGGCAAACTTATTATTGATAAAGTTATGGGTCCGATCGGAATTAATCAGAATGTATAGAGGATGCTTGTCAGCCTTCCCAGTTACTTTCATTGGTATCATCATCACCCTATAGGATTCGATGCAAGGTAATCCCCTTCCTCGGGATCTTAACATACACTAAATGTATACTAGTCAATACATGATGATCCCCTTACCCGGGATCCTAACATACACTAAATATATGCTAGTCAAAACATGATGATCCCTTTCTACAATACACTAAATATATGCTAGTCAAAACATGATGATCCCCTTCCCCGGGATCCCAACATACACTAAATGTATGTTAGTCCACGTCTCATATAACACTTTTCATATTTCCGTTGTCAGCGATAATTTCATCACTTAGCAATTCACACAACAACCTTTCACCATGAATGACATATATTCAGAATACTATCCAAAATATCGACATCAATACGCAACTTTCCTTATTTCACATAATTTCCAACATTCGGTAATTCACATTTCACATCAATAACATATTAAATCATGGAATTTAACTAGAAAGTATAGGTGCAGATCACCTACCTACAGTAGAAGCTCTACTTACACTCTCCTGATGTTGTTGCTGCACCACGCTTGTGGTCCCTCCTGAAAGCATAAGCTTATCTCATAAATTTTCACCATTCAATGATATGATGTTCTATAATAATCATATCATCAGCTAATAGGTATTTCTTTCAATCATTTCTTTCTTTATATTTTATGTTTTTCTCATTACACCCATTAATGTTGTCATATTTTATCCAACCATAGTTATCATTCATTTCTTTATATTTGAACTGTTACTGTTTAAATATTGAATTGTTACTGTCCAACTAGTACTATCTAGACCTTGGACTGTTACTGTCCAATCGTTACTATCTTAACATTGAACTATTACTATCTTGAACTATTACTGTCGAGATATTGAACTATTACTGTCTAGATATTGAATTGTTACTGTCTAGACTTTGAACTGTTACTCTTTATAGAGGTCGTATTTCGACCCCTCTCAAATTTTTAACTCTATCTAGAGTTATAAGACTCTGTTTCAAGCGAGGTTAGTCGCGTTGGTAATCTAAGACATGGGGCTACAAGTCCTCTGAATGAAGAAGAACTCAATTCTGCCCTTAGGATAGTCAAAATTGCTCATCAATAAATCAGACTTATTGCCCTATAGGGTCTATTATGATCCAATCTTAGTTGATAACCCATAACTGGAGTTCTACAGCTTCAAATTGAGCAAGACCAATTTTTTTAATTATCTAACATCCAAAAATACAATTTCTATGAAGGTACCTGGTCCTAATTCCCTCATCCTCCTATCCGAAATCTTATCGAAAGTCAGAAGATGGCCTGTTTAGATTCGTCATCCTCTTCCCTTCACACGTAACTTTCACAAACTATATTTTCTGGGTAAATTATCATGGTTTCACGTCCCCAATCACATACCACACATGAATTAACTTAATTTTAACAACAAATACTTTTTTCCCAATTCAAGTCTAAGAACCCTAATCTATAATTCAACATCAAGGTATCAATTCATTATTGAATTTGAAATGAATTATAAGATCATGTTTAAAACACCTTACCTGGTACGAATTAAGGTTTTAATCTTCAACCAGTTGAAGATTTTCAACTCCCTCATTTCTTTTCTAATGACAGCCGACCTTCCTTTTTCTCTTCTTGTTCAATTTTCTTGTTAATCTCTTACCCACAAGTGTTTATTGCATCTATAAACCCTTAATCTTGGATGGGTTCTTGAAATTTTGGTGTTTATCTCTTGATTTTGCAAGAATGGATACAAAACTCCCTCTTTTCTTTCCTTTTGGTTGCTGCAGATTTTTGGTAAGGAGAGGAGTATTTATACTTTATAATTTCTTTTATTTGTACTTAGACCCCATTTCCCTTAAGTTTATTATTTTTACCCCTATATTTTTTTTTTCTTAAAATCAAGTTGTATTCTTTTCATTTTTTATAACTCCACCCCAGAAGTTTATTTTGTTCACTTAACCAACCCTCAACATTATCGGGTTAATTTATGATGTCTCGAATTATTTTGCCTGAAAATTTATATCCAAAAATTTCTGAATCCCTATTTTTATTTAACCCTATACATTAATTTCTTCACTTTTATTTCCCATATAGTTAGGTTGCAATTTAAGCAACCTTTATTTTTTTCCCGGGGTTTACATATTGACTTGGTTGGTTATAATGAGGAGGGTAGTGTTGGTGTAGGTAGTATACCATTTTGTGGTTGTTTGAGGTTGTTAAAGTTATGAGGTGCTGTATGTCTTGAATATGGTAGTGGTATGTGTTGTTTTGTGTGGGTAGTCTGAGGCAGGACTTGGGAGGTGTATTTGTGGTGTGTTTGATATGGTTGAGAGTGGGACCTTCTATAAGCCAAAGTATTATCTTCCAGGTGAGCAAGATTATAGACTTGTTTGAGAGCTTTAGGGTCGAACATTTTAACTGGATTCTTGATTTCTATTTCCAATCCTCTGATAAAAAACACCTTTGCTTGCTTTTCATTAATGTCTGCCTTGTTCCAGAGGACATTAAAATCTTAAATATATGCCTCCAAGCTGCCAGTTTGCCTTAGCTCCATAAGCTCCTCGAGGGGATCCTATTGACCACTAAAACGGCCACACAAAGCTCAATATATTCTTCACAAGTGACCTCTCGACCCTTGAGACTCTTTATAAAGTTTTGATGCCAGTATAAAGCCATGCCGTCTAAATAAAAAGAAACCATCTTAACCTTTTCTGATCCCTTAATCTTTTCCATGTTAAAGTATTGATTGCATTTATATAACCATTTATGAACATCTTCCCCATCAAAACATGGGAATCTTTTCGAGGCTTATGTACCTTATAGGAAAATTGCCCATCATTGCCAGACCAACCGAGTTTTAAAGCAGAACCTTCATTATGAATATCCTGGAAATCCTTCATAGAACTATACTTCATTATATTCAACTGCATCCTTTTTAGTAAGGTATTATATTGGTAAGCTATCCCACTAATGAGCTTCTTGAGCTCTTTAATCTTAGCATCTTGAGTCGATTTGGTAGCGTGTAACAGTTGCTCATAGGTTTCCAACAGATTCAAAACTTGTTCTTGCCATTGTGATTGTTCCTTGTTTGCAACGTCGAAGGAATCTTCTAGCTTCTTGAGATCTTGGGATCTTGTGTCTGGTACTATGGCTAAATTATGAAGATCCATGGTTCTAATACCACTTGTTGCAAGTTAGATCTTGAGAGAACCAACTAGAAGGGAATCCAATTGATGAGCTAGGTTGCTAGTGGCCTTCCCAGCTAATATAAAATGTAAGTAGAATAATAGAAATGGGTTAGAAAGAAGACGAGAGAAAGAGAAGAGGGAACAGAGGGAAAAACATAAGAATTGTATTGCATTATTTTGTCTTTTTTATTCCATAAGTTGTTACAAATATAAAGGGGATAGATTCTAGAATATTGTTAAGCTTAGTTACATATGTGTTTTTTGTAATAGTAACAAATAACATAAATAAGAAACAACATAGGTGTTGTATGATACTAAGTGGTTTTATTTAAACGGTGCGGGTTGGTTGAAGGCTAGATAGAACATTACTGAAAAACACCATCATTTTAATAACAGTCTTTTGATTTAAAATCCTCTTCCTGCTACTGTTTTTCCTGGTTTGCAACAACTACATACTTAATATTTAAGAAAAAACATCAAAAGTAAATTGAAAAAGAACTATCCCTTTTTTATTAGATGCAATTATGCAAGCAAAAGAGTCCCTTGAACAACTCCAATAAGATTACTCAAAGAGAAAAAAACTTAGCCTAGGTCAATGAAAAAGACTATATGAACAAACCTATTTAGATCTTACACATCAATCTCCATTTATATTACAATGGACAGAGAGGAAAAGGGGTTTAATATGTTTAAGCAATCTTATGTTCTTTTTATTTTTTTAAAATGGCAAGTCTAGGAAGAAACGAATTAGGGTAAAGAACGAGCTGAAGAGTTTCAATAAAGGGATAGACAATCTTAAAACATACAATGTAATTTACTACGAATCAAAGTTAAGGTTTGTAATTTACTACGAAAAAGAGCATAGTAAATTAATAATTAATAGTGCTACATACGAAGCCAAGATTGATCTAAGGCATGGTGAAAGTGAATGTACATGAAATAGATGCTTCATTATCTTCCTTATATATAAAGTACATAAATAAAGCTTTCAAAAACTATTAATGACATGCTCGTTATGAAAGAAGCATCCAAACAAAAAGTTAGGAATAATAACTTCCAAGTACAAAAAGAAAAGAAATAAAAGGTTGTCAACGTAACAGAAGAATAAACTACTGATAAAATATTATCTTACATGTTAGATACACGAAACATTAAGAGAGAGGACAACATAAAGTATATTGTGTGGTTGCGTGGTGCATACATAAGGTAGGGATTTCAAAGGGTTATAAACGCACCAGTCAATGCTATATATGAAGTACTTACTTAAGATTATATTGAAAAGAGAAGCACATTAAATTATTTGATATGAAGATATCCTAATTGTTAAGAAGAGCAAACCAAATAATTAACTTCACCTCTTCCATCAATGACTCATT
>Ga0325411_1003042_pt1 | contig 18879 bp, 13 predicted proteins | sample PopdelMetagenome_13_FD_206181 | JGI IMG/M metagenome (GOLD analysis project Ga0325411, IMG submission 206181) | Populus deltoides microbial communities from Bellville, Georgia, United States - Xylem-PdIQD-R4 | ecosystem: Host-associated > Plants > Phyllosphere > Stem > Wood/Secondary xylem...
ACAAGAAGGAAAGGAGACCCTTCCTCTCCTTTTCGTCCATGAAACGAAATAAAACGAGCATTTAACTCGTTTTCGATGACTATTTTGCAGTCTTTCTCTGCGAAGCATCATTGAAATTATTAATCCACTCTGCAACATTTCCATTAAGTCCCCGCTTTTTTTCTAGACTTCTCAAGTATATCAATAGTCTTTCTGACTTCTCTTCTCTTCTCTTCTCTTCTCTTCTTTTCTCGTCTCTTCACTTCCTCAAATTTCAACTTAATTCTCGAGCTTTGAAGGAAAAAAAGGTATGCTTCCCTTGGTCTTTTTTTTTAATGGGTTTTTATTGTTTTCTTTTGAGCTGTTTGGGGAGTTTAGCAACCCCTAGTTTTGCTGGGTTTAATGAGTTTTAAGTAAGACATGTTTTGTGTTTGTCCTTGCTTCACGTTTGTGTGGAATCTTCTTTTGTTTTTTTCGGGTCGTGGTTCTTTGATCGTTGATGGAATCAAAGAAAGTTTGAGTTTTGAGAGATTAAGCAAAAAACTTTGGTCTTGAGAAGTTTTCTGGGCCTTTTTTTTTTGAATGATCAAGTTGTCTGTTTCTCTGTTTGGCAAGAAAGAAAAAGTTTTGCTTGAGTTTTTTTCCGTGGAACGAGAAGAAAAAGAAGAAAGAAAAGAAAGCAAGTAATAGCTCAAGTGGCCTTAGTAAGCGAAGCTTTGTTGATTTTCTGTTAACTCGAGATAAGTGGTAAATACTCCATAAATAAAATAAAATAAAATAAAATAATTCCTGGGCTATGTCTCCTTTTATGCTCTGCTTGGTGGCTGAGAAAATTGCAAAAGTAAAATGGGATGATTCCAAATATTCTGGTCCACCTTTTTGCTAAAAGACCAAGTGGAAAAAAAGGAAAATTCTTTTGTTAAATCACTCATGGAATCTGGACAGCCGAAGGTCCTTTTGGTTCTCCCTTTTTTCTTCTTCTTTACTTTGTGATTTGTATGTTCTTATAAGAAGCTAAAAAGCCTCTAAACTTTATACAAGAGAATCTCCCTTGTTTAATTGAATGTATTTTCTCTTTGTTCAGCTTATTAAGGTACTCCTTCTAGCTCTCTTGATAATTTTAGTTACTTAACGGAAAGGAAATTGTGAAACAAATTTTCTATGGTGTGTAGATTTTATTTTTTGGAGGGAGGGTCATTCATATGAACTAAAGGATTTTTATTTATGGTGTTTAAGCAGTCAAGATCAGAGATTTGAACTTAATATTACATTTAGCTTACAAACTAAATGTTAACAACCGTTGTTGTTTTTGTTAAAAGTAATTTTACAGGGATATGTAGGAAATTTTTTATGGAAATCTAGGTTAAAACTCTCTGCTGAAATACCTGTATGAAACAACTTTGTGGTTTTAAATTAGTCTACCATCAGTTTAGACTGAAGTTGGTAATTGGTTGTCTGTTAGGCTATTTTGCAAATGTTTGGTACATATTGTATTTCTGTTTTCACATGGCTGCATATGGGTTAATCAGCTGTTGAATCTTTTCACTTTTGAGTTCGCCCTTGCAATTGTTCACTTCTAATTTATACCATTTGGCACCACCATGAATTTGAAGTCTTCTGCATTTTGTTTTCCATTTATTTTTGGGTCCCGAAGGTTTTTGAGCATTCAAATCAATGTTGTTGCGACCACCTTTATATCGGTTTGTATTATTATCTGATCACACTGTAATTCTCTGTTTCATTCATTTCAGGTACCAGTTGTTTCCTGTCAATTCCTGCAAAGGCAAATTAAATTTCCCCGTACGTTGTCCTTTGTCAATTTGATATAGAGATCTGATGAATAATCTCAAGCTGGGAGTGGAGGTAGTGGGCGCCCATGACCTTATGCCCAAAGATGGGCAGGGCTCAGCCAATACTTTTGTTGAGCTTCGTTTTGACCATCAGAAATTTCGTACTGCTATTAAAGACAAAGATCTCAGTCCTGTTTGGAATGAAAGCTTCTACTTCAACATCTCTGATCCAAACAAACTTTCTAACCTCAGTCTCGAGGCCATTGTCTACCACCATAACAGAGAGAACAGCTCCCAATCCATCCTTGGAAAAGTTCGTCTCACTGGGACATCTTTTGTACCCTACTCGGATGCTGTTGTTTTGCACTACCCACTTGAAAAACAAGGCATTTTATCTCGTGTCAAAGGAGAGCTTGGTTTGAAAGTATTTGTTACGGATGGTCCTTCTATAAGATCCTCAAACCCACTCCCTGCTATGGAATCTTCTCCGATTTCAGACTCTCGTGCTACCCAAACTCAAGCTTCAGAACAACAGATTCCAAATGTGGCCCGAAAAATGTTTTCTGATGACAAATCTGAGTCAAGACAAACATTTCATCACCTTCCAAACCCTAGTCAGTCACAGAAACAGCAGCATGTTCCTCCTGCAGCAACTCAGCCCCCAATGGATTATGGGATTCATGAGATGAAATCTGAACCTCAGGCTCCAAGAGTTGTTCGCATGTTCTCAGGCTCGTCAGCACAACCTGTTGATTACGCACTTAAAGAGACTAGTCCTTTTCTTGGAGGGGGGCAAATAGTCGGAGGGCGAGTCATACGTGGAGATAGACCTTCCAGCAGCTATGATCTTGTTGAACAGATGAAGTACCTTTATGTGCGAGTTGTGAAGGCTCATGACCTTCCTACCATGGATGTGACTGGGAGCCTTGATCCATATGTTGAAGTAAAAGTTGGGAATTATAAAGGAATCACAAAACACTTTGAGAAGAACAAAAACCCCGAGTGGAATGAGGTGTTCGCCTTTGCAGGTGATAGATTACAGTCATCTGTATTGGAAGTCATGGTCAAGGATAAGGATCTGGTTAAGGATGACTTTGTTGGGATTGTAAGGTTTGACAGGAATGAGGTTCCTACTAGGGTTCCACCTGATAGTCCATTGGCTCCAGAATGGTATCGGCTTGAAGACAAGAAAGGAGAGAAAGTGAAAGGGGAACTGATGCTTGCTGTCTGGTATGGTACTCAAGCTGATGAGGCATTCCCTGATGCTTGGCACTCAGATGCAATTTCTCCTGATAGTTCTTCCTTCATCTCTACACTTATCCGCTCTAAAGTATATCATTCTCCAAGACTGTGGTATGTCCGTGTTAAGGTGATTGAGGCTCAAGACCTAGTGGTATCTGACAAGAATCGTTTTCCAGATGCTTATGTTAAGGTACAGATTGGTAACCAGGTTTTGAAGACAAAGATGGCTCAGAGTCGGACAATGAATCCAGTGTGGAATGAGGAGCTAATGTTTGTTGCTGCTGAACCCTTTGATGATCATCTGATCCTTGTGGTTGAAGACCGCACTGGGCCCAACAAAGATGAGAGCATAGGGAAGGTTGTTATACCATTGAACACTGTTGAGAAGCGTGCTGATGATCACATTATTCGTAGTCGGTGGTTCGGCCTTGAAAGGTCTGTGTCAGCTGCCATGGATGAGCATCAGGTGAAGAAGGATAAGTTTTCTAGTAGACTCCATCTGCAAGTTGTGCTTGATGGAGGGTACCATGTGCTTGATGAGTCAACTCACTACAGCAGTGATCTTCGACCAACAGCAAAGCAGCTTTGGAAGCCATCAATAGGTGTTTTGGAGCTTGGGGTTTTAAATGCTGAAGGGCTCCACCCAATGAAAACAAGAGAGGGGAAGGGTACCTCAGATACATACTGTGTGGCAAAGTATGGTCAGAAATGGGTTCGGACTCGAACCATAATCAACAGCCTCAGCCCAAAATACAACGAGCAGTACACATGGGAGGTTTTTGATACTGCAACAGTTCTCATTGTAGGGGTTTTCGATAACAACCAGCATGGTGGTTCCAATGGTAATAAAGACACAAAAATTGGCAAGGTTCGGATTCGACTCTCTACCCTTGAAACTGGTCGTGTTTATACACATTCATACCCGCTGCTAGTCCTTCACCCTTCTGGTGTCAAGAAGATGGGTGAGCTACATCTAGCCATAAGATTCTCCAACACATCATTCACAAATATGGTGTTTCAATACTCACGACCACTTTTGCCAAAGATGCACTATGTAAGGCCATTGACTGTAATGCAGCAGGAGATGCTACGTCATCAGGCTGTCAATGTAGTAGCAGCTCGTCTTGGTCGGTCTGAACCTCCTCTTAGGAAAGAAGTCATAGAATACATATCTGATGCAGACTCGCATCTTTGGAGCATGAGGCGCAGCAAGGCAAACTTCTTCAGGCTGATGTCAGTTTTCTCGGGATTACTTTCTGTAGGAAAATGGTTCGGTGAAGTTTGCATGTGGAAGAATCCCATCACTACAGTTCTAGTACAAATCCTCTTTGTTATGCTTCTCTATTTTCCAGAACTGATTTTGCCAACTGCGTTTCTATACATGTTTCTGATAGGGGTTTGGAATTATCGTTTCCGACCACGTTACCCTCCCCACATGAACACAAGAATTTCTCATGCAGATGCAGTGAATCCTGATGAGCTTGATGAGGAATTCGACACATTTCCATCAAGACAGAGTCCAGAGATAGTTCGTTTTAGGTATGATCGACTAAGGAGTGTGGCTGGGAGGATCCAGACTGTTGTGGGTGATGTGGCTACCCAAGGAGAGCGGGTTCAAGCGCTACTAAGCTGGAGGGATCCTCGCGCCACAACTATCTTCTTGATTTTCTGTCTAGTGGTTGCCATAGTGTTGTATGCAACACCTTTTCAGGTGCTTGCTCTTCTTGGGGGGTTTTACTTTATGAGGCATCCTAGGTTTCGTCACAAGACTCCATCAGCACCAATTAATTTCTTCCGTCGTCTGCCGGCGAGGACAGATAGTATGTTGTGAAGTTGTAATTGGTTTGTTCAGGCAAAAGCCTCGCAAGGGTGCCAGATCTGGATGGTCTCAGTAGTGCTTGTGAATCTCTGGATGCTTGTTTTTCACTTGGTGTTTTGTTTCCTGGATATCGTTACAAATTTATACATGACAGTAAATTAAGTTAACCATAGAGATCTTGTATTTATGCTTTTGGTATATAATGGAGCGGACTCAGCATCAGATGCCACTGTTGCTTCTGGGTTTCTGAGCAGAATCATGATATCATTTTGCCATTGTTAGTGATACTGGTGTTATGAATTACTTCTTGATCGTAATGCATAAAAAATCTGCTTAATCCTTGCAGGAAATTATGATGCATTAGAATGGTGCTTACGGTTATGTTTCTGCATTCTTTAGAACAGGGGTTTGTTTTGGGAATGGGTGTAGGGCATGGCTTCTCTTGCAGAAAATTGTCCAATCACATTTCTGGTCAAGAAAATAGCTCTTGTTGGCAGAGACCAATAGCTCCATCGGCAAGTCTTGTGCTCACTAGAAGGTATTTGTGCTCATGGGGACTGAGTACTTCCAGACAAATAGAACAATGAGTAAATAGCAAACAAGGGCGATTAGATTACAAAAAGAAAAATGCCCGCATGAAACTTTTGAAATCCTTGATCACCCAATGCACCTGAAACAGAACTAAGAAAAGAATAGGCTCGTAAACTGCATTGCTGCAACCATCTGTCACCTAACTCTTCTAGTCTTTGAGAACTTTTTACAGATAGGATGCTATATTTCAGAACACCAAGCATGAATCAATCATGTTGGATTAGGCAGTATATGTCCATCTAACCCCAGTTGGTTTCTGGCACTCCCAAGGCCTTCCAAACTGCCTTTGAGGCATCTCTCCACTCTCCAGCAATGCAACAGCACCATTTAGTTTAATATAGTTCCATTTGATAGAATCAAATTATTAGGTGCTCAATCACAATCCCCAAAAATGCTGTGCTCTGAAACTTCGTATTATCATGCAGTCCGGCTAGTTTGATCCCTTTCTCATCCAGTCCTTTTAGGACAAGACAGCATTTTCTTAAAGCTGGAATCACTCAAATGTGGCACACTATTTTTGGCTGTCTGAGATTCATTTCAAAGTAGAAACCCACTGCATCAAGCTTTGCCCTAACAGGAGTAAACTCTGTCCCATACAAAATTTATCTAGCCCAGATGTACTTTCATTTAGGTTTGCTAGAGTTTCTAAAATTCCAAAGTCATTGTCATAGAACAAAGACAGAAACTCATCCATGAATTCAAGAACAAGGCTAGTGTGCCGTAACATAAATAGCCTCCTGTCTTTAAACTCGCTTGTTTAATTGTACTGTCTTCAACTGATCTATTCGATTATGCTTTCAACTTCAGCAGATATTTCCCCATCTATAAAGTTTTAATTGATTAGGTTTATTAGATTTTAGAGACATCTAATATCTTACATAAACAGAACAAAAAGTTTAAATTTTTGCGAGGATTAAAAAGGGCTTGAATTCATCTATATTCCCATTATACCTTTCATTAAAATTGTTTTGATTGAATTTAAATAATTAATTATTTACTAAAGTTCAATTAGGAAAAGTAATTAATATCGTCATTAACTATTTACGTGTATTCATCACCGGTGTCCAATCACACAAAAACAACCCTTGCATTGAACAACTTTGAGAAAAGAGGAGATGGTGGTGCACAACAAGAATGTGATAACTATCAAAGAATTAATTCAAACTAAAGTGGAAGTCGTTAGGTGAATTTTTAAGATATTATTTATATTATTTTTTAACATATCATTTTAAATAAAAATTTTTTGAATTTGAAATTTGAATAGACTCACAAAACTTTGTGTTTAATTTTTATTAAATAAGTAGAGATGATGAGATTCGGACTCGTGACCGCTTAGTCATTAAAATTAATACTATGTCAAATAACCAATTCAACCTAAAACTTAAGCTATTAGATAAGGTCTCAGTATATGATTTATATTATTATTTAACAATAACCAATATTACTTGGATAATACACCCATGGTGGTACTTTCGACTGGATGGTACAACCATGGGAATAGATGCTTGAACTTTATAAATATCCATGGTAATGGAAAGATGGTTAAGGCCATGGTAGTTGATGAGTGACTCTAAAATGAGATGTGATTCTGACCGTCATTACCAGCCTCGTTGCAATAACAACATCGTAGAACCCTCAAAAGCAGTTTGGAAAGCCCTGGGAGTGCCTGGAATTGACTGGGGTGAAACGGAAATATAATGGTCCGATGCATGATCTATCATATCTGCAGTCTTGTTGTACTTGTATCTGTTTGATGCACACTCTAGATTATATTCTCTGTTTAAACGTCTAATGGAGCTAGAAGGAGTTGCAAGATTATGTTTGTGAATCTATATTATGAAGATGTGATTCCATGACATTTTGATTTAATGGGAACAAAAACTCTTCTCCAAAAAAATTGTCAGGTTCAATCCAATTAGGTGGCCTGCATTCAGCCTATATGATCCTCTATTAAATATGAAGATTCTTTTCTTGAAAAAGCTTTTTAGTCCTAATGATTCTGCCATTAAGTGGCCATATATCGCAGCTGTTATTTTTAATAAAGTCAGAAATACCAACATTTTCAGAAAGACCATGCATGATGCAACTAAGAAAAAGCAAAGAACTCACCGCGGGATAAGCTTCAAACTTATTATTGGTTTTGCTTTGAGTTGAGATAGAATCTAAAAAAAATTCAAGCTTCAATTGAAACAAACAAGCCAAAAGGGTGTGACAGCATTTGGTTTCAATTACTTGGAAATGAGGATCGTGGACAGGAAAAGCACCCACTGGATATCAGATGACATAATTTTTAATGTTTTTCATAAATTAGAATTCTAAAAACATGGAAAACCAGAGAGACTATTGATTTAAAGCTTCTCTAGTACCGTAAATTAGGCTCAAAGATTACAGAAGCCGTTGAAAAATTTCAGGTAGCAACTCAGGGTATATTGCCCCTACCAGAAAATTTATTTCAGCTTATGATTGCATAAAGATAATCCAACATATAGTAAACACAGCTGATATATTTCGTGTAAAAAGTGCCTTTCCATGTTTAAAGATAAATATTTTAAAGCCGGTACTCCGAGGCACTGAACGAAATGGTCTAAAATTACTCAAGCAGACAAGGTAGTTATCATGGATTTATGATGCAGATGTGACAAGATGACCTTTTGAGATTTTCCTTGCCACGAGACATTGTGATGCGATTGAGCATGAATCGTTCCTGCCTGCATATCGGATACGATGCCTTTCAGCAGTTTATCAAAAAAGATGAAGACAGCAGTCATCTATAATAAACACACAAAAGAGAGTAAATAATTGAAAGTGGAATATTAGTTCACACTATATCAGCACAGGACAATCCTGTTGATAGTATCCTGAGGCAGACGCTGCGTGCTTCCACAATTCTGATGCCTTTATATTGTTTTTATTAACAAAACCAAGTTTCGAAGAAAACTCAGAAGGGAAAGCAGTATAGCTGGTCATTTTGTAATATTTCAAGAGTAACGTAGTAAATTTCATAAGGTCATTGTTATAAATGCAGGCTAGGAAATCCTGTCCAGCAAACTCATTCAAGGCAATAACAGATATACAGAAGAGTGAGACTGTGAGAGAATGAAGGCTTTTAGCATGAATAGTTCTGTTTTAATCCTAGCCATTCTTGTCTTAACCTATACTTTACACATTGAAGCTCAGCAATGCCATCCAAGCGGCCGAATCAGGGGAACGAATCCTCCTCCGGACCAATGCAACCAAGAGAATGATTCAGACTGTTGCAAAAACGGCAGGTACTACACAACCTACAAATGTTCACCGCCGGTGTCCAGCAGCACAAAAGCAACCCTTACCCTGAACAGCTTTCAGAAGGGTGGGGATGGAGGTGCACCATCAGAGTGTGACAATCAATACCACTCCGATGACACACCTGTGGTGGCGCTTTCAACTGGATGGTATAGCAACGGGAATAGATGCTTAAACTACATAAATATCCATGGTAATGGGAAGAGTGTGAAGGCCATGGTAGTTGATGAATGCGACTCTACAATGGGATGTGATTCTGACCATGATTATCAGCCTCCTTGTCCTAACAACATTGTGGATGCTTCGAAAGCTGTTTGGAAAGCATTGGGAGTTCCTGAAAGCGACTGGGGTGAAATGAATATTTACTGGTCTGATGCCTGATCCGATACCGGTGGCTTTCTCGTTTTTTTGTGGCATCTAGTTGATGCATACCCTATACTATGTAACCGGTACATTGTGTGCTAAAGCTAGAGAAGGGTTGTAATATTATGTTTATCTTTATCCATAAAAACCTAATTCTGAAAATGTGACTCTGTTTTTATTTGAATAAAAGAAAAGATGTCTTCAACAAGAACTGTTAGCTTGACCAGACTAATGATTATACAAGCATTTAATGACTACACTGTGACAGCCTCTGAATTCTCAAACGAATCAGCTATCTTCCCCTCACGAGAGACAGAGGGGGGAGGACATGAGAAAGTTTGTGGAAACTTCCATGCTGAAGTCACATTTGCTTACAAGATATCATGCTTTCAGGCAGATCAATTAACTACAGAAATTTTCATTGAATTAACAAGCCGCGCATTATTATCTTAGGCTAACAAATTACACACGTACGTCAGTGAGATTTCAGTCGAAATCCAACGTAGATTTAGAAAAGGTTAATGGGAAATTCTAGTCTATTTAATCAAAATTTGTCAGAAATTTACCGAAGGAAAGTTGAATATAAGGTATGGCACCATAATTATGCTGAGATTTGTTTCTGAGACTATTATGTCAGGTTTGAACTTGAAGATCGATTAATTACCTCATCAAACTGGATTGAAAATGATCTGAAGTCTAAACACTGTTCATATAAACAGTGAAGGAGTTTTTTTTTTTCTTTTTAGATTTTTTTCTTTTCCTCGAATGAATATTTTAGATTTTTTTTATTAAAATTTTATCATTAAATATTACATTAATCTTAAATTAATTTTTACAATTTATTTTGTTTTATTTTTTATAAGATTATCACAGTTTTAAATAAAAATCTTTATATTTAGTTGATGTTTAATTTTTATAAGCACACATTTTTGTTATCATTTCATTAAATTAGAGATAGTTCGAAATAATTTAAACTCAGTGGAGTCTATAGTCAGTATCGTGGATTTGACGGGTTAAACCATAAAACTCAGGTCGATCTAATATGTCATTATTTCAATATTAAAAAAAGATCTCATCTTCATTTTTTAAAAAAACAAACCACATTTTCTAACGATCATTCGTGTTATCTTTGGACCAACCAAGTTGATTAGGTCACGGTAAAAATGCTAATTTTTAACCTAGGTTAAGTAAGGAATTAGGTCGAGAGGTTTCAAGATTGATTGCCTAGGTCGAACTCTTTTTTTTTTTAAATTCCATCTTCCAATTTGTTTTTTCTTTTGATTAAATCTTTTTTGCCTTTTTGTTTTTCAAGTTAATCATTCAATATTTGATTAATTTTGAATTGTCTTCATAACTTATTTTGATTTGCTTTCTGTAAGGTTATTTCAGTTTTAAACAAAAATTATAGTATTTGAATGGTACTTATATTTATAAATATCTATTTTTATTATTATATTATTAAATAAAAAATAATTTTTTTAAAAAAATAAAATTATTAAACCTAATGAAATTTACGGTGCTGGTTACGCGCAGAGTCGTGTTATTGCAACATTAAAATACTCTTGAATTTCATCAGAAAAGATTATTAAAACAGTCTGCATAAAACAACCACACAAAAACAAACGACAATTATTCTGATGGTGCCCCTTTTTGGTCCGTCACGCAGACGTTGAATGCCGCCACACTTAATTCTGATGCCTTTATTTTGATTTTGCTGGAAAACCCAAGTAGCACAATGCCATTTTAACCATCAAAATTCAAACGATAAGGAAAACAGACGTGCCTGGTCATTCTATAATATTCTGACAATAATGGGATCAACTCATTGTTATAAATACTGACGGGGAAATCCTATCCTACGTCAAACACAATAAGCAAAACAACTAATAGGGGCCAGGCAGAATTTGTTGAGGAGAATGAAGGTTTTTAGCATGAAGAATTCTGTTCTTCTCCTAATCGTTCTCCTTTTAACATACTCTTTAGACATTGAAGCTCAGCAATGCCGTCCAAGTGGCCAAATTAGGGGCAGGAAGCCACCTCCCAACCAATGCAACCAAGAAAATGATTCAGATTGTTGTAAAGACGGCAAGTACTACACAACTTATAAATGTTCACCACAGGTGACTAGCCACACCAAAGCCTTCCTCACTCTGAACAGTTTTGAGGCAGGTGGTGATGGTGGTGGTCCATCAGAATGTGACAAGCAGTACCATTCTGATGATACACCAGTTGTTGCATTATCAACTGGATGGTTTAATCATAAGAGTAGGTGCCATAACAACATCACCATAACAGCAAACGGACGCAGTGTTGCAGCCATGGTTGTCGATGAGTGCGACTCGACTATGGGATGTGATGAAGTCCATGATTATCAGCCGCCATGTGATAAAAACATTGTTGATGCTTCAAAGGCGGTGTGGAAAGCTTTGGGCGTGCCGGAAGATAATTGGGGTTGGCTTGAAATTACATGGACTGATCATGCTTAGTTTTCATATCATTTTCCTATGAACAAAAATATCATCCCTAGTATCATTGCTGTTTAAGTACATGGAAGTTTGTAGCCTTGCAGATTTTCTGTAGTGAATCACGCTAATTAATATCATATCCATTCACTTCAATATTGAAGGTATAAATCTTATTAGCAGTAATGTTTAGCATTTCTCAGCAGTGATTAAACCAAGATGCTACCCTGCTATTTCATATCTACAACTCTGTCCATACACAACCCCAGAATATTCAGCATTGGAATCTACCTGATAAAGCTACCTAGTACATGGACATGTTGACGTGATGCGATCATTACAAGAATCAAACGACTTATAGGTTCACTTGGATACTTTTTTCCTATTATTAATTAATAAAGAAGATTACATTGGTGGCATCGTTGTTTCTGCTCGAGTACATGTTCTACAAACATTACTTGTCGAGCCATTGCTATGTTGTCAATCTGTTTTTAGTCACCTTGTAAAAACGGCCCTGTCACCAGTAATTTAAAAAGGAGAAATCCATTATGCCAGCCATGGATTGTTTATTACGAAGCTCATTGTCGAAGTCTATTACTTCTGCATATTGTTTATCACTTAAGGCAATCTCTATATATAGCCTCCATCATTCGCTTTATGCATCAAGTGCCAAAGATTGAGGACAAAATGAAGAATTTCACCTTGGCACTGTACGTAATTATGTTACTCGTGCTCTTTGTTACAAATTCTTTCTGGGAGATTGAAGCCAAGGCTTGCAAGCCTAGTGGCAAAATTAGAGGCAAAAAACCACCACCAAAAAAATGCAACAAAGAGAACGACTCTGTTTGCTGCGCCGAAGGCGAGCTTTACTCAACCTTCAATTGTTCACCACCCGTCACTCATCATACCAAGGCATATCTCACTCTCAACAGCTTCGAGAAGAATGGAGATGGCGGAGGTCCATCTGAATGTGACAAAAAATTCCATTCTGATGACATACCAATTGTGGCACTCTCGACCGGTTGGTTTCACAAGAAAGGTAGGTGTTTCAACAACATCACCATTAGCGGCAACGGACGCAAAGTGAAGGCCATGGTGGTGGATGAGTGTGACTCCATGAGAGGTTGCGATGAAGCCCATGATTATCAACCTCCATGTGATAACAACATTGTTGATGCTTCAAAGGCTGTCTGGGTAGCCTTGGGTGTGCCTAGTGATGACTGGGGTGGTTTAGATATTACCTGGTCTGATGCTTGATTCGAGCCACAGGTTTTAGTTTTTTAACAATGTCTTTTGGTTTTACAAAATCTTGCACGATTATTTTTCTTGTGGGTCAATTAACAGGAAATTTTCAAGGTAACGAATAATGTGTTCAACGATAGTTGATTGAAATTCTATGAATAAGAAGAGATATTTGCATGGAAACGGGGAGAAGCTTAAGAATCGCTAACATTTTCTACTTCAATTTCTTTGTTGTTGTTTGTTTTGAGCCTGTTTGCACGTTGGTTGCTGATATGCGCTTGTTTTTTTCTGCTCTTGCTCTCGTCCTTGTCAACGAAGAAAAAGGAAAGGAAGAAAAAGAAATTCAAAGGTTATGTCACTTGTGTCTCTCTATGACCACGGCCTATAAATCACATAAAGAAAAGAACTGAGAGACTATAACCAGAACAAAGCAGCATTTCTATTTCTGTGGAAAAATTGAGGGAAGGATAAAAAAGCAATCTGCTGATTTGTACAGGACAATGGCATGCTTGCCCAATAACAACAGAAAGAGTGACGTTACCAAGATATGAAGAATCACTAAGCCTAAGTGCCCTGTTGGATAGAAAAAAGCTTTTACCTCCAGAAAAACAGATAAGTTGAAACACCACTAAAACGTGGAACTACAAAGTCATTAAGCTACATAAGATGAGTTCGACCCATGGTCAATCATAAGTACATGAAGCGAGAAATGTCAAGTGCAGAATCAGATGTCCTCAATCTTCATCATTGGACTTCAGAAGATTATATTCAAGCTGTGCTGAAACAGCAAATTATATACATTGCTCACAGTTTAATCAACAGAATCTTTATCCACGCATCAGATCAATGTCAACATGGGTGTTACGCATATCCACTGGCCGTGAACCAGGCCAGACGCCCATAGAGGAGGTTGGAGTAAGATTTTGACTTGGTTGAACACTAGTTGGTGTTACTGGATTCTCAACTGTCTGATGGTCTGAGTCTCTGGCTCCTTCTGGACCTTCCACTTTCTTGTTCTTTGTCTTTGAACCACCACCCCACAAGAAACTCCCGACTATCACCTGGAATCACATCAAATAAGTAAAGCATTTTACATCATGACATAAATCATGCTTGATTTTATCATGGACTCATGGCATAAACATAATGCCTAACTATCAAGCACAAAGCAAAGGGCTAATTTGCAACAGACAATCAAGGCAAAACATTCCCTGCCTCGTTCTACCACGGACAATGAAATTAATTTGAACTGAAACTTTATTAACAAAGTAGATCTACTTCTGTACATTATTGAATGCCTGTTGATAAAACTTTCACATTTATATCAAAATGGCACTAAATCCATTTAATATCTCACCATCGATAAGTTTTATGAGCAATTTAAGGATTGCAGTTTTGAGTGCAAAGCACGTATATTAGAGAGCCAGAACAAGCAAAATGTTACCTGAACAGGGCTTGCTGCAATAAGCACTCCACCAACTCCTCCACCGATAACACGACCATCAGGACTAGCAAGGGAGACACTCAAACCACCAGATCGATTGCGAGAGCCACCATCATTAGTGAGCAGGTAAGAGCCTGACAAACATAAAATCTCAAAGCGTCCCTATAGAAACAAACAAAAAAGGGATTCAGTTGATATAAGATCCGCAAAAGATAGAGAAAGAGAACAACCAGATATCTCAAAGCAAAGGCCTAAAATAAGGGTGACAGGTCTGCACATCTAGTTGAGTAGTTACAAGATGAGAGTTTTATAATAAAAACAAATGAGCGTTCATGTCAATCTATGTCCCTATCTGTATATGGTGGATTTGGAGGGCGGGGAACAATACATTGATCACTTAATGCCAGAATGGTCTCAAAAATTCACTAGCAAAAAAAAAAGAAGTTTTCCAGCTATCATAGAGTCTAAATCCCTAAACAACCAACAAAGACTTGTGCAGAGTGAGCATTTAACAAGTTCTAGAAGCAAAACCACTTTTCACATGGCGAGTTCGTCCAAATCAAAACAAGTCAGATTAACCTTTCCTAAATTCAAAGAACTCCTTGTATCAGTCATTGAGAAGAGAGGATCCATAATGCTTGATGCATATGCTTGGGTCAAACAACAAGTGTCAATTAGGATAACACCTTTAGTCACAAGCTTCTATGGATGTGAGCATATTCTTGAAGCTCGACCTCCAGGTATAAAGCTCACACATCTAAAGATTAAGAAATCAGACCTCATATGTGACAGTGCCTCCAGAGGTTGATGGCTGACGTAGAGTCACGGTAGAAACAGCACCATTTGCTGACAAGATGCATACAGCTCTTGGACCCTGCTGTGAGAATGACATTATTTTTGTTGCAATGTCCTGCAGAAGAAGTTCGCATTTTCAATAGGAAAGAAACAAATGCCAATAGAACCAAAATATCAAAGGACACTGATGAAGCAAGCATGCTGGGGTAAGGTAAACAACAAATCAGGCGTTATTGTTTTCTTTTTTCCATGTAGAGATTGTTCTTGGGTGCGTGCATTATGTTGCACCAGACAAAGACTAAATAATATAGACAATAGCCATCAGAGAAAGAATAAATGAAATAGATACTAGTCATCTGAGAACGATCAAATGATATCAGACCAGCCAAGAGTAGATCCTTTTTATTTCTTTTTCATCTATATTTTCATCTGAATTTTGTTGCACACCAATGTCATCTGCATACTCCTGCTTCATCCTTCTCAAATTCTCTCTTAGAACACAATAAATAGGCAGCTGTAGTATCATCAGAGTACTTGGTGCGTCCTATTTGCTAGTAAAGATTTTATAACACAAGTTAACATGTTGCATCAACCCTGCTCCATCCAGCCACATCATAGGTTGACCAGAATAATTATAGAGGGAACAGCGTGTTGCTATAGCTTTTGGCCCTTTTCAAATAAATGTTACAGGGTAGACAAAAAAAAACATATTATTAAATAAGAAACAGCATACTTCTCCTACTGCAATGGTGATGATATGTGGAGTAAAACCCATCCCAGCCGAACCAGACAGCCACTCACCTAGCAAAACAATTACAGTTTGCGTCATTCAAATACCGCAAGGACAAGAGCAGAAAAAACAAACTTTAAGTTCAAATTATAGATCTCAGATAAATCCACCAATACTTGGGTCTCATTTTAATAGGATCACTCTTAGACAGTTAACGTATGAAAGGATTTTGAAATTATCCAGGAATTGAACACCTCTAGATACCCATATCAAAGATACATAAACAATTAAATACAAGCATATGGATACATGTATTTTTTGTTATGTGCGCGCGCGCCCATATGTACATAAACATGTATAGCAACCGCTGCTGCATGTGGAATTTTCAGCACCTTGGAACACTATAAATTAGGTCATAATTTTTCATCAAGAACATAATTTTGCAATCCAGGATGCTTTATCAACTGCTGCTATGGCTTCTCCTTGAAGCTTCATCCATATTAATGGTTAACTTGGAGACTTGTTTATTGACCTAACCTGTGTTAGCTGCTTATAATATGCGCTTTACAGTTAACTAAAGGTTGCATTACTAACTAATCATTTCTTTTTCTTTCTTTTCTTTTTTCTTTTTGTTCTGAATACTAAGTTAATAGCCCATCATTTCAAATTAAATTAACCTGTTTTTGGCTCTGTTTATCCCTACTTGATCTAGGTTAGAATGTCACTGGATGCATCTGACAGTTTTTAAATTCTACTCGTGCAATTTCACCTCTAAGTATATGAAAGAGAAGCATTCAAGATTTTGTGCACTTCCTGGCATGTTTGAATTGTAATGACAGAATCTTCTCCTTAAGTAAGAACCTATGATTCATCTCGGATGAATGACAAGCAATTTGGTCAACTATTTTAGATTAAAAAGAAGATCATTCACAGTACAGAAGATGCATTATGATGCTTGAAATTTTTTTAATTAAAGCATGCAACATGATCCCTTACACAAAGCGGTAATATTTCACCTAAAGCATGTCGACACAATGCCTTACACAAGGCAATAACCTTTTCAGTAAAATCCAGCATCAATTCATCCAAGTCCATCTAAACGAAACACAAAGAGCAACTTTTACAAAGAAATCTTACCAAGGGAAGCTAATTGTTGCTTCCTCCCAGTCCCTGGTGGCCGCCCTCTACCCCGCTTCTGGGATGGGGTTATTGTCCCTGGATGAGTAGAAAATGAGGAAGACAGTGCCAATGATACAGCCCCATCAGGTCCATATTTCCGGGGCCTTCCCCTTTTTCTTTTTACAGGTTCACCGGAGGGTGGCATTGTAGATGGCACACCCACATTGACTCCATGGGGTGAAATTGCTACTGGAAGCTCCATTGGTAATGTCGATCCCATGGTATTGGCTCCGATATTTGGTTGAAATGCTACATTTGTGTTAGATAAAGTATTTATGTTAGATGAAACATTCATACTACCAGAACTAGTTATCCCTCTGTGCATATAAAATGAGGCAGAGCCCGAAATCGCCATAGCATCCCTTCGATCCATGCATGTACTACTTGCTAGTCTCGCTCCCGAGAAAATTGAACCTGATTTTCAATTATTTGCAAAAATAGATTTCTCCTATCTTCTTTGAATTTTAGTGAGAAACCTTAGTATGATCAGCGAAGAAGGGAACTTTTCTACACGGTATGCCTTCGAGGCAAATGATGGGGACAAGTGCTATAGAGAGTACTGGATCATACAGCTCACATTCTAAAAAAAATTGTACTTCAATTCAAGCTGGGCAAAACTACAAAAGCAACATTTTCTCAAGAGATGAGAACCTAACAAGCTAGAAATGCAGAAAAAAGCAAAGAAAAGAACTCCAAGGTTTAAAGAAACTTAAAAAAGGAAGAGATTGTAAACAGCAAAATTAAATTATTAAAAAAGGCTAAATAAATGGAAAAGCTAAGAATCTTAAGCAACAAGAAGGGGAAGGAAAAGAAATTGAAATCTGAGAATCTAGGAACTTAAAAGATAAGACAAAAATGCTAGCTAATTTTTACAGCTTACCAAACCAAACCAGAAACAACATAGAAAATATATATTAAAAAAAAACCCTTCATTTTGAAGATAAACAGGTCCACAATCTCACCAAACCATTACTCAAAAAAACCTTAAAGATGAAGCCAAACCCCAAAACCAACACAAGATTTGCCTCAAGTCAATGCCACTGTCTAAACGACTCAAAGCCCAGGATTTGAAAATGTAAAGACAACCCTTTTTCTCTCCCAGACCAAGAAGTTGAAAACTAACAAGGATAAAAACAATAACTCAAAATAATGAACGGTGTTAAAAGTCGAACACTTTTCAACTCTGCAGTGGAAAGTTTTGAAAAAAACATACGAGGAGAGCATTAAAGGTCGAGCAGTTTTGTTCAGGACTGATAATGCACACAAAGAAAGAAAGGGCATAAGAATGAGTGTGTGAAGGAAGAAGTAATTATTCCTAGCTCTCTTTAACACAAGTCCTTATCAGAACGCACATTTCTATGGCAGACCTTTCTCTCTCCCTCCCTCCCTCTCTCACTGTTCTAAGTTCTAATAAATAAAAAAGCTTTATCCAAAAAAGGCTTTATCATCTCTGTATCTCTCTCTCTCTCTCGTTGAGTGATGATGATTTGCTTTCTTGGTTTTAATAGAGTTAGAGAAACAAACAAAAACTTTGAACAGAAAAAATGGTTATTCTTGGATAATACTGAATATCTTCTATCTTCCAAAATTATGAATACTTCTGGCTGTGCATGTGTAGCACTATCAACTGGTGTGCCAGAACTTCCTTTCCAATCCGCAGCCATTGGAGCGTGAGACACCACTCCCCCCTTTTCTTTTGTTTTTTCTTATATATAAAAAAAAAAATACATAACCTTAAACCCAGGTTTGGCTTTTGGAGATTGCTGATAAATCCCCAAAAAAACTCGGTTTGGATTGAGTTATGTGGAGATGAAACTAAATGAGATAATAAACATTAACGTTTTTTTCCTCTATTCCTTACCGAAATAAACATTAACTAAACTAAAAATAGTTGTGGAATAATATATAATTTTTAGAATATATATTTTATATAAAACAAGCTTTAAAACATAAAGATACAT